>VFQT010000151.1_pt1 | contig 109176 bp, 96 predicted proteins | sample 3512381 | NCBI WGS metagenome assembly VFQT01 (sample SAMN10412376, study PRJNA504923) | tailings metagenome | isolation source: Relicate 2 Philex TSF3 active mining site | place: Philippines: Tuba, Benguet | collected 2017-08-29
ACTCGGACCACAAGGTCCCGGAAAGATAGCACGGTGCCAGATTCAATACAAAACACAAAGGCCTCCGAGAACAATCTCGGAGGCCTTTTGCGTTTATTATGCATGAGCAACTGGTTTACGTTAGTGTAGGGCTCGATACGATGCCTGATTAGTTAGCGCAGCAAGTACAACGCAATCACTTGAGGCGATGAGAACGAACAAGAGACGCCAAATGAGCCACCGCTGGTTTACGTTAGTGTAGGGCTCGATAAGATGCCTGATTGGTCAGCGCACCAAGTCCAACGCATTCACTTGAGGCGATGAGAACGCACAGTAGAAGCCAGCTGATCCACCGTTCACGCTTCTACGATCACGACGGCTGAAGACCTAATGCGAAAGCATCGTCGACCATAAGGTCCCGGAAGGATAGCACGGTGCGCCGTATTGATACTTTGTACTCACTTTCCGATGAGTTGTTCGCAGGATTTCCGGACCGACATGGTGATTACACGATAGTTCGGTTTGTCGGTGGCCAAGTATCTTACTTTGTGGCAATCAGCGTACAGGTCTTAATACTGCGTAACTTACCTTTGGCTAGTCGTTGTTCTCCTACTTGTCCCGGTGGATGTCCAGCGTGCCGTTTCGATCATCTTGTTTGAGGCGTTCGTGACCGTCGCAACGAATGCTTATGCTTCTTATTCTGTATTCATGAGCTGGGTGTTTTGGTCGTTAGTCGTTGATGGTCTGCGGATGACTTTTTATGCGGCGATGAACCTCGTAGAGTACTCCGCTGCCAATTGTTGCACCCAATGTATCCCACATCACATCCGTGTAAGTTGCACCTCGGCTCGGAACGAAGCTTTGATGGAACTCATCCGATAGCGCATAAAGACTAGCAATGATTGTTGCAAGCACGCGTTTTTTAGTTGGCGTTTCTTGCCTAACCGCAAGGGAGCGACTTACTAACAATGACAGAACTGCGTATTCTGTCACGTGCGCAATCTTCCGGATAACAAAGTCGGTCAGATCGATCATTTGTGGTGACATCCGCTCCGCTAGCCACGGAAGGAAACGCCTTACGATCGATGCCAATACCGGACGAGTATGGTCCGCTGAACCTAGGTCGCTGCTAACGATGAAAATCGCTGCCATCAAGGCAATCATGGGACCGTGCCGACTAATCCACGTTTTCATGATGGTCTCCAGCCGGTCAAATGTGATGCCAACCTGTGTGAAAGAGCGTAAATCGTAAGAACGGGGTTAAAGGTTCCATTGGTTACATGAACGGACGCGTCACAAACGTGGATATTCTGGAATCCGAATAACTTCTGATTTGGGTCAACCACGCCGAGTGATTCATGTTCTGCCATTCGGCACGTTCCTGCCTGGTGTTGTCCTGCGGAGCGTAGCGGTCCGCGTTGTGGTTCTCCCCAGACATCAATGGCACCACACGAGAACATCAACATACGGGCCTTGTCATGCATAAATCTGGAGGCTCGTAACGATTCCGGGTGGGTATGTCCGGATAACTCAACAACGGGAACTCCAAATGAATCAACATCGGTTGATGAAAGGCGTACTTGACAATTGGGCGATGGAATGTCCTGAATTGGTCCCTTAATATCCAGTACGCGAGAGTAAGTATCTTTGACCCAAGTCTTTGCACCGTGTCCATAAGCAGGAACACCGGCTGGGCGATGTCTCTTCCAATAGGTTATCGGTGTCATTACAAAATCATCGGCAAGCATTCCACCCCCGATAATCCCGTCGTTTTCGTGGAGGAACTCTGTCACAGCATGTGTCGGTCCGGGTCCTTTTCCATCTCGGATAGTTTCGTCGAACAACCCGGTCACTCCCGTATAGACATGACCCTGTAGATGACATCCCAAATGAGGATTTCGAATACCAGATGCCAATAGAAGTCGTGCGGTTTCGATTGCCCCTGCACTGCAAATGAGGTTATTACAGGAGATTTCAGCTATACCCGATACATGACTGGCTATCGATATGCTTTTTACGACCCCAGACATGTGATTGATTCTGGTAACGACAGTATCGGGTAACAAATCAAGATTGCCAGACTTCTGGCCTCGCATTAGCCATGTGTTATGGGAGCCGTTCTTCGCATTTACATTGCATGCAAACCCAACACACTCTTCGCATTGCTGGCATGCCGGGCGGTTGTCATATGGTAATGAGTTGATGGCCAGTGGTACCGTACATGAGCGCCAGCCTAGTTTAGCGATTCCTTTACGTAGTACTTCTCCGGGTCTGCCGCAGGCTACAGGCGGCATAGGGTAATCAGTTGAAAATGTCGGTAAATGCTGCATACTTTCAGCAGCTCCGCTTACTCCAATCATCCGCTCGGCTACGGCATACCACGGCTCAATTTCTGTGTAATCAATCGGCCAATCAGCCAAGCTGGATCCATCAGGAATTCCGTAGTGCGTTGCCATCTTGAAATCATTTGGATGAAACCTCCATGCCTGAGCCCCATAGACTTGCGTTCCGCCTCCAAACATCGCAGCATTAGCTTGAAAATCAGGATCCCATGGTAGCGTAATGCGATTATCAACGATGCGATATTGTGTTGCATCGGGACCGGCATTGTGTCCGTAGACGCTTAGGCGCTGATTTGCGAGATGGTCATTTCCCGGTGTGACCAAAAGTGGACCCCGTTCAACAACTAGGACCTTCGCTCCAGCGACAGCAGCGATTCCGGCAAACGTCCCACCACCGGCGCCACTACCCACTACAACGAAATCGTAGTGAATCCGGTTTGATGTCATGGCATCAGTATAGGACTTGTCATCAAAAAACTCGTAGCAGCCAGCAGGTCAATGCCTGCCTAAATGATTCCAGACTCGATGCGGGCTGTTCCCGCACCACGGGTATCCCCACGGATTGGTTTGACATCAGCTACGTTTTCTGGCGCCTGATCGATCAACATCAGCCAGTCCTCGACGAGGTCGCTTTTAGGGAAGATTTCGTTTTCTTTGTATTCGGCATCTACCGCGTCGGTGAAGTCGGATAACACCAAGCCCACAGCATGGTCATTGGTTTCGATAGCCCGGCGTATTGCCATTGACTTTGCACGCTCCACCAAGCTCGACAGTAATGCTCCACTCACCAGATCTTTCCAATACAACCTCGTGGTGCCTCCGCTTCGTAGGTACACATCAAGGAACTCTGATTTCGCTGTCTGTTGCCAAATGTACTGAATGGTCTGCTCTACCAAAAACTTTGCCGTTGCTTCTGCAGACGCATGATTTTGAGCAAGCACTGTGTCATCAAATGGAAGCTCAGCGTTCAGATAGATCCCCAAGATATCTGTTGCGGCGTTTCTGTCAGGGCGGCGGACACGTACACGCCTGTCAATGCGCTCCGGGCGTAGTATCGCGGGGTCAATGTAATCCGGTCGATTGGATGTCAGCATCACGACGATATTGTCTGCTCCAACAATGCCGTCCATTTCTGCACAGAACTGGGGGACGATGGTGTTTGAAATGTTTGTAAATCGCCCGGAACTACGCGTTCTGAGAATGCTCTCTGCCTCATCTATGAAGATAAAGACCAGCTGTCCGTCGGATGCTTTCTCTCGTGCCGTTGCAAATATCTCACGTACCTGGCGCTCGGACTCACCCAGCCACATATTGAGTATCTTTGGTCCATTGATGTACAGAAAGCACTCTTTCGCACTTCGCCCGGTTCTCCGATTATATTCTTGCGTTAGGTTATACGCTGTCGCCTTGCCAAGCATCGTTTTGCCGCAACCTGGAGGTCCGTAGAGCAAAATACCCTTCATCGGCCGCTTACCAAAGCGCTTGTACAAATCTGGATAGAGGAGAGGAAACTCAATGGCTTCGCGGATTACCTGCTTTGCGTCATCCTGACCGCCGACACGTTCCCATCCGACCTGCGGGACATCCTCAAGAAAGTAGTCCGTGGATGTTGACTTGTGGATGACATCCGTTGGTATGCGACCACTTGCATCCAAAACCACATCATCTCCCTGTTTCACTACAAATCCGACTGGCGCCGGTACGATACGACCGCCAGTACCTTGCATGTCAGCGCCAATCCGCAAGCGACCATCCGGGAGGACATCGGAAACCTTAGCAACTCCGGGGATTGCAAGACTCTTTGTCTTTCCGAGGATTGCGTAGGCATCATTCACGCGTACACGGTCGCCGATTGCAATGTCATCAGGATTCACACCCGGGTCCAGTTCGCAGACAAATTCCTGATCACCTGAAACGATGAGATGCAGATTGTTATCGACGGGACCAAGGTACGTCACGATTCGGTTGGCCGGTTTTGTTAGCTTTTCGTAGGCTGCCTCGTATTGTGCAAGGACTTCATTTGCTTCCTCAACCTGTTTTTCCGAACGCTCTGCCTTGTCACGAAGGAGGAGCAGAAAAGGATACCGGGCATCGGTGGGTGGTGTCGCAGATAGCAGCTCGCCGACGATTTCAGCCGCCGACAAATCATCCGGCCGAAGGGGTTGTTGAGGGGTGCTGGGATTGCTTGCCATGGTGCGTTAGTATACCCATGATGCGTCAACCCATGGATAGTTCTCAGCGTATGCAAGCCGCTTTTACCCGGCTGTCAAATATGGATGACGTGACCCTACGGACTATTATTCGAGACAATGCCTCAGACAGTACAGATGTCGAGTCCATCATGACGGCATTCAGAGCAATGGTTACGGAAAATTCATGGCAGCTGTGTGCACGGACATCCAGTGTTCGACAACTTGGAATCATTGGTGGTTCGTCGGTGCCGACGGCCTATTGGCCATACTTGATTCTTGCTTGGATTAGTCGTGTACCTGTCAAAGTCAAGGTTCCGACAGAGAACGTGAACGATATTGAAATGCTCATTGATCTGATAACACGAGGACTTTCAGACAGGGAGCGAGACGCATTGCGGACTGACTGGCAGATGACGGACCAGGCTGGACCAGAGCTACTAGCGAGTGGATATTGGGACGATTGTGACCGCATTGTTGTGTTTGGCTCAGACAGGACTGTTGAAACGTTCCGTCAACATTTTCCGGAGCCAAATCGCGTTATTGGATGCGGACATCTGGAGTCGATTCTAATTGTGGACGTTACCTCTCTCCAATCTGATCACAGATGGATACAGGATTTGCTGGCATTCGGGCACGTTGGCTGCTTGGCACCGCGACTTGTCATCGCCATGGGGAATGAATCGGCAGAGTGCATCGCAGAGGCAATATTATCCAGGCTTCAAGGATTACTTACTCCGGACATTGGACGGGCAATCGCACTTCGAAATGCGTATCATGCTTCCCGCGTTGCAGGACAGGACGCATGGCTTTCCCCGGATGGCATGTGGTTGGTTTCGTGCAATGTCAGGATTCCGACGACTCCCACTGAAGGGCATCTTCACATCGTGTCTCCAGGTGATGTTTTGTCCACTGAATGTAAAATTGGATCATTCAGTAAGCCTGCTTCAGTTACCATTTCATCAGAAGATCTTCAGGCAATTCAGTTATCAGCCACATGGGTCTGCGATTGGGGATTTGCACAATATCCATCCATGCAGTGGGTGAATGGTGGCATTTCGGTATTAGCGTCTCTGTCCTAATGCAGTTGGAATCCTCAAGTCGTAAAAACAGTTTTGATGTGAATACACCATGGTGTGTTCATCTTAAATATACTGTGTATAATCCGAATATCCCCGGCCATTGTGCAGGGCGTTTTCCATAAGGAGTCTTGCTATGAATTCGCGTAAAAACGCTGCATTCACTCTTATCGAATTACTGGTTGTCATTGCAATCATCGCCATCCTTGCCGCCATTCTCTTTCCAGTCTTTGCTCAGGCACGTGACAAGGCCCGCCAGACAAGCTGCCTCTCAAACATGAAGCAACTGGGTCTTGGCGAAATGATGTACATTCAGGACTATGATGAAACCTTCCCAAGGCTTCGTCTCTACAACTTGAACTATGCATCCTTTGGTCCTGGAAAGTGGGCATACGGTATTCAGGATGCTCTTAAGCCTTACATCAAAAATGACGATGTATGGAAGTGCCCATCTGACAGTATCGTTCGCGATGACTGTGATGCGTCATTTGGTAAGGCGATTAGTTATTCATTTACGCATTACCGAAATACGGATGAATGGTTCGCGTTTGGACTCCACCCATACTACGATGCAAATGCATCCCTTCCATTAGCATCTGTCGGTGCACCTGCTGATACTGTGTCGTCGTATGAGCTCTGGACAACCGCATCCTACTCAGAGGGCTACGCTTATTGGCGTTACCGTACGTATGAGGCTGCAGGATGGGCCGAGTACCTGACAGGGCAGAAATTCCCTGTGTGGCCACGGACTGTAACCGCAACGTGGTGTTCATCCAGACCCGGGGCGATGCGTATTAACCTCGGAGCTCACACTGGCAAAGTCAACTATCTTTTTGCTGATGGACATGCGAAGGCTTTGACTCCAGAGTCCTTAATGCCTTGGCCATGGACTGCGGCAACAGTTGCATCGAGAGCCGCAGCCGGCCAGTCAAACCGGAACATGCTGCATTACGATGGGCAGTACAAGTAAGCTATGGACGAAAAGAAGAAAATGATCCTGGCGGCCATCGGGGTCGTTGTTGCGATCGCAGCAGCCATCTTTGTTGGCTCGAAGACATTGTCACCCGAAAAAGAGCAGATCGTCGGAAGCCTTGATGGAACAGGACCGGGAGCAACTGGTCCCGTCAAAGGGATGAAGGATGGTCAGCCGACAGTTGGCGGAGAGAATCAACCCCCTCCGGCAAATGTGGAAGGTGGACGCGGACAGTAGCCGCGGACGATTGTTGGAAATTCAGGCTCTGGTGGCAAACATCACCAGAGCCTGTTTGTTTTACTGGTTTGGATTGCCTACAATGGCGCCGGGATGCGCCTTAAACGATTGACTTTGCATGGATTCAAGACCTTTGCTGATAAGACGGTCATTGAGTTTGTTCCTGGCGTTACATGTATTGTTGGTCCTAATGGTTCGGGCAAGAGTAATCTCCTGGATGCTCTCGTATGGTGTCTTGGTGAACAAAAAGCCAGTACAGTCCGGGCTACGCGAAACCAAGATGTCATCTTTGCGGGTTCAGCCAAGCGTAAGCCGATGGGAATGGCAGAAGTCTCACTTACGGTTGACAATGAAGACCGCTTCCTGCCACTTGACTTCAATGAGGTCACAGTTACACGCCGTGTCTACCGGGATGGAGAATCAGAGTACTTCATCAACAAAACCGCCTGTCGCCTCAAGGACATCGCCGAGCTGTTTTTTGATACCGGAGTCGGCCGAGGTGCATATGCCATCGTTAGTCAATCTGAGATTGATGCGATCCTAAGTGCTAAGCCTGAGACACGACGCGAGCTTTTTGAAGAAGCCGCGGGCATCAAAAAGTATCGCGTCCGCAAGCGCGAAGCCGAGAGAAAACTCGAAAACACGGAAGCTAACCTAGTTCGGGTCCGGGATATCCTCTCCGAAATCAGTGGTCAGGTAGAACCATTGCGCCTCCAAGCGGAGACAGCTGAAAAGTACATCGGCCTATCTGATCGTTTGCGTGAAATCGAAGTTGCAGTTTTGGCTGCGGACTATACACGCCTGTCGGGTGAGCACTCAGCACTTATGCAACAAGCTCGTCAGGCGGCACAAGAGTCTGAACATATCGGTCTTGAGATCATTTCAAAAGAGGATGAAGTCCTCGCGGCACGTCAGGACCTTTCGGCGGCAGAAAAGCATCGGGATGATGCACGCCAGCAGGTTAGTGAGCTCAGGACAGAAGTACAAAACATTCAGTCCAGAATCGATGTCGCGGCTGAGCGACGAAAGGCCAGTGAAGCGACCATCGCATCGCTTGAGACGGATATTGAGGCGACGGAGTCATCCCGTGAGCAGATCCTTGCCGAGCGAAAAACAAAAGATGATGCCGTCAATGCCAAGACTGCGCAACTCAATACCACGACACAGGATTTGCAACGTGCAGACCAGAGTGCACGGGATACCGAACAGCAACTAGCCGCTATCGTACGGGCACTCGCAGGTCAGGAAGCGGATTACATCGCGCTTGCCAGAAAACTCGCCAGCCAAAAATCGGAGCTAAAGGCGCTTGAAGAGCGAATCGCTCTTCGCAAGAGCTCTAGCCAGTCTCTACAAGTCAAAGTTAGCGACCTGCGTGCCGAAGTCGATGCATCCGATGACGCTATCCGGGCCGCCGAAGAGCAGGTCGCAGCGCTGAAGGAAACTGAGTCCACCCTTAGGGCTCAGCTGGAAACTGCCCGAACATCGACGTTGGCTGATATCGTCTCCCGACGGGAAGACGCTTTTCGAACTGGTAATGAGCTACAACGCAGCATCGCTGGTCTTGAGAGCAGGCTGATGGTCCTTGAGGAAACCGAGGCTGCCCTTGAAGGGTACTTTGCCGGCGTCAAGGCCGTAATGCGTGGGCAGGAGGATGGTGATATCGAAGGACGCTTCGATGTCTTTGCTGATGTTATCCGGGTCCCTCAGGATTACGAGACAGCAATAGAAGTCGCGCTTGGGGCGTCCCTGCAGGATATCGTTACCGATACGGAGCGAAATGCGAAAGCGGCGATTCGCTGGTTGAATGAAACCCGTTCCGGTCGTGCGACATTCCTGCCTCTTGACCAGATACGTGATGTTCCGGTACCAGATTCACTCCGCTTGGCGAGTCGTCAGCACGCTGGTGTTCTGGGTTCTGCGGCCGATTTGGTCGAATACGATGCAGACGTTGAAGTTGCCGTTCGGATGCATCTTTCCCGTGTCCTAGTGGTGGATGACCTCGACATTGCCACAAGCGTCAGTCGCAAAATCGGTCGCGACTGGGCAAGAATCGTTACCCTTGGCGGCGAAGTTGTCGTCCCGACCGGTGCCATAACAGGAGGACGCGCCGGGAAACAAGGGCCAAATCTTCTGGCTCGAAAGCGTGAGATTGCGGAGCTTGGAGAGCGTTTGGACGTTAGTCTGAAGCGGCTGGATGCTGCACGGGCTGCGGTTGAGCGCCTTGCGGAAGAGGAGGGAACGCTACGGGGCCAGCTTGCAAAGGTTGAAGCTCAGCTTAACGAAACCGTTGCGAGCGTTCGTGGCGCTCAGACTGGTGTATCAGCTGCAAAGCTTGCTGCTGAAAAGGTCGCGCGTGAAGCCAAAGCACATGAGCAGCAGCTTCAGACCATTGTCAACCAGATTGCGGTTGATGAGGGCAATGCAGCCAAGCTTTCATCTGCGATCAGCGAGGCTGACCTCTCGGATGAGGGTGCACAGGCAACGCGTGAGGACTTTGTCAAACGTCAGGCGTCGCTGAGTCTCAAAAGGGATGAGCAACGTGAAGCATCAAGACAGCTTGCATCCGATGTAGCAACGTTGCGCGCTGAAGTCGAAGCATTGAAGCGAGAGCGTCACCGTCTCGATGAACTGTTAGCGAGAAACCAAACAGATACGGAGTTCAGGGCAAAGCGGATCGCGGAAGCGCGAAGAGTCCTTAGTGAGGACGATCGAATTGCGGGGGAGAGGATAACGGCCCTCGATTCGGCAAAAGCCCGCCTTGTTTCTGCGATTGCATTGTCCGAAGCCGCAGATACAAAGCGTGATGCCCTGAGAACACTTACGGACACGCAACAAAAAGTGATGCAGGAGCTTCATCTTGCGATGCAGAAAGCGACGGGCGTCGAACAGGCCGCCAAGATCCGAATCGCCCGCCTTGAGACGCAGATTGATACAGTTGTTCAGCGTCTGCAAGATGAGTATGAGCTACACCCCGATGCCGCCGTAGCATTGACCGGCGGGGATGCACCTCCGAAGGATATTTCTCAAGAAATTGCACGTCTCAGACGTGAGATAAAAGCACTGGGTACCGTCAATTTTGGTGCTATCGATGAATATGCCAAGGTCAGTGAACGCTTCCATTTCCTGACAGAGCAACAAGCCGACCTTGTAAGCGCAAAGCAAACTCTTTTGGGAGCTATCTCTGACATCGACCAAAGCACAGTTGGCGTCCTTGAACAAACATACAAACAGGTCGGCGAGGCCTTTCGGAGGTATTTTGCTCGGCTTTTCGGTGGTGGAACCACTGATCTTGTCCTGACGGACCCGGACAATATCCTCGATTCCGGCGTCGAAATCCATGCCCAGCCGCCAGGGAAACGTCGACAAAATCTTGCTCTCCTTTCCGGAGGTGAACGGGCACTCACAGCGACGGCTCTTCTCTTTGCATTCCTCGAAGTAAGACCCGCTCCGTTTTGTGTTCTTGATGAAGTGGATGCACCTTTGGATGGACTGAACGTTGAGAAGTTTGCCGACCTTGTAAAGGACTTTGGAACGAAGAGTCAGTTTGTCCTGATCACCCACAATGCAACAACAATGGAGGCGGCTCCCCTTTGGTTTGGAGTAACCATGCAGGAGCCCGGCGTGAGTCGAGGCCTTTCGCTCAAGGTTCCTGAGCAGCAACAGGAGCTAATTCGAACCTGATGACATTTACAACGGAAAGTCGGTCTCAGTGAATATTCTCCTGGTTGCCCAACGCTACCCGCCATTTGTTGGAGGTGTAGAAGTTCACGTGATGCAAATCAGCCGGGCATTCAAGGCTGCAGGTCATCGTGTTTCCGTTGCTGCAGCAAACTTTGCGCCTTACACAGGAAGCAAGCGCTTTGCTGTTCTCTTCGATTCGCTCCTGACGCCACCAGTTGATGACTTCGATGATGAAGGCATCCCGGTGACGGCTATCTGTCCCCGCACGACGCTGGACAAGTTAATGCTCCTTCCGTGTGTAATTAGGGCTGTTCCGGGTCTTCGAAAAGACTTTGCCCGAATGCAGGCGGTGGCATATCTGTTTTACCGGGCGTTGTACTGGAAGCGCGCGATGACACTTGTTCGTAACTGTGATGTAGTGCATTCGCTGGCAAATGGGCTACTTGGATGGTTATTTCGTGAGGCCGCTGAGGCTTGTGGCAAACCTTATGTAAATACGCCATTTGTTCATCCGGGACAGTGGGGGGATGCGGCGGCTGATGTACGCCATTACAAAAAGTGTGATCGCGTCATAGGACTAGTTGACACTGATTCTGATTACCTCATCAGTCTTGGTATCGACACTCACCGAGTCGCAACAATCGGCGTCTCACCCGACCTGACAACTACGACAAATCCTGCAGCGTTTCGTGAAAAGCATGGATTCGGAACATCACCTCTTGTCGTGTATGTTGGCAGAATGATGGCGCAGAAAGGTGCATCTGCCGTCGTCGACTCAGTTGACCTGGTTACCGCAGCAATCCCTGATGTTCAATTTGTTTTCATTGGTCCGGGGAACGAAGAGGAAGTCGGCATCTTTAAGAACGCTCGGGCAAATGTGCACTACTTAGGAAAAGTTTCATCGCAGGAAAAAGCAGATGCCCTGGCAGCATGCGATGTCTTCTGCATGCCAAGTATGTCAGAGATACTGCCGACGGTGTATCTCGAAGCTTGGAGTCTTGGAAAGCCAGTTGTTGGGGGACGTGCACATGGACTGCCAGAGCTCATTCATGGGAACGACTGCGGAATTGCCGCGGAGCAATCGGGAACTGCAGTAGCGGCTGCCATCACCAGTGTCCTTACCAATGCCGAATTGGCAGAGCACTTTGCCGCAAATGGAAAAGCACTTGTCGCCGCAAAGTATTCGGTACCGGCCGTGACGGCACAACTTTTAGACCTGTATAAAACGGTTTGTGATGAGAGGGCTCACTCATGATTCAGGCATCAGATTTCTCCAATACCAGTGTGGTTGTCACGGGTGGCGCCGGATTCATTGGATCGCACCTTGTGGAAGTACTGGGCACTCTGGGTGCCAATGTTACCGTCATCGATAACCTGCAATCTGGAAAGTGGTCAAATGTTGGGCATGTTGCCGGAGTCTCATGCATCACAGCAGACGTAAACGATCGGGACAAAATGGAAACCGTCATCAGGGATGTCAATCCTGAATATGTGTTTCACTTTGCAGCAAATGCATCTGTGCCCGGTTCTGTTGAGAACCCTGACTACGACTTTGATGCAAATGCTGGTGGTACATACAATGTCTTCCGTGCCTGTCGTGGTCTGGAAAGACTCCGTAAAGTCGTCCTGGCATCGTCGGCGGCGGTTTACGGTGAACCGGCAGAGCTTCCGATTCGTGAAACGACAGCCCTGCGACCTATTTCTCCCTATGGTTTCAGCAAGCTCACAAGCGAGCACGTGATGAACTGCCATCACAGTGTCTACGGAGTTCCTGGAGTCGCCGCCCGCATCTTCAATGCGTACGGTCCCAGGATGGCACGCTTTGTGATTCTTGATTTCCTGCGTAAACTTGCAAACAACGCCGATGTACTGACCGTACTTGGATCAGGACAACAGGTTCGCGAGTTTACATATGTTCGGGATGCCGTGTCGGCCTTTCTGCATCTGGCGGTATTCGGTGAATGTGGACATGCATACAATGTTTCCGGTGGGTCTCCAATGAGTATTCTCGACCTCGCCGAGCGAATCATCGCAGCTCGGGGACTCGCTTCGACATGTACGATCGAGACGACAGGGGCGAGTTGGATCGGGGATGCGCAGCGCTGGACAACGGACACATCCAAGCTGCAAAGCCTCGGATTTACAACCGAGTGGGCTATTGACCGCGGACTGGGCGAGACCATTGGTTGGTTTGATAGTGAGGAAACTTGCTAACATGCCTCGCCAATCCGTCGCCGTAATAATTCCGACAAAGAATGTTGCCGCGTTCTTTCGTCCGACTCTGGAGTCCATTCGCTTCGCAGATGAGGTGATTGTAGTTGATATGGCATCAACGGACGGGACACAGGCCCTCTGTTCAGAGTATGACAATGTGCGGGTTATCGATAAAGTTGATTACATTTATGCAAATGTTAATGCTGGGTTTGATGCTGCGACGACGGACTGGGTGATTCGACTGGATTCAGATGAAGTCCTGACTCCGGAGCTACAAAACGAGATATTAGCGTTTCTGGAAAGTCCACCAGCAAACATCAATACGATCAGATTTCTTGGTCGGCATCACATGTTTGGGCTCCCGATGTCCTGGGGGGTGGGGCATCCAAGCCGAAGTATGCGTAACCATATGTTTCGCAAAGGAACAGCACGCTATCCATGTAAGCTGGAGCATGAGGACTTGGATGTCACTCCGGATTCCATGGACTTTGTTCATCCGTATAACCACTACACAAACCATACCGTCGAAGAAGTGGTACAGAAGTTCAACTATTACACACAACGGGATGTTGAGCGTCTGACTAAAGATGAACGAACTTCTGAAAATCCGTTCAAGCTCTTTTATCAGGGATTACGACTGTTTGTGCTGTATTACGTTCAGTGGAAAGGTTATCGTGATGGGATGCTTGGCTTTTATTCATCCCTGTTTCGCGGTCCGATTTATTTGTGGATTGACCGTGCGAAGCGCTGGGAAGTCTCTAGGCAAGAGGAACTGAAGAAATGAAGAAGTTACTGGTCACTGGGTCATCCGGTCTGATTGGCAGTGAAGTCTGCGTGCACTTTGCTGCACTTGGTTGGGAAATCCATGGCGCCGATAACAACGGACGTGCGGTGTTCTTTGGTCCAAATGGAGACACGCGCTGGAATCAGAGCCGGCTACAGAAACAGCTGCCTGGATTTGTCCACCATGAAGTGGATATCCGAGACCGTAACGGCGTATTGGATCTGCTGGAAACCGTGCGCCCGGATGCAATCGTACACACTGCAGCGCAGCCCAGCCATGACCTTGCGGCCAAAATGCCATTTGCCGACTTTGATACAAATGCTGTCGGCACAATGAATATGCTTGAGGCGACACGTCAGTTTGTTCCCGAGAGTCCCTTTGTACACATGTCGACGAATAAGGTCTACGGGGATGCACCAAACTTTCTGCCACTCAAAGAACTTGACACCCGGTGGGAATACGCCGATGACGCAGACCTTGGCGGCATCCGGGAAACGCTGTCCATTGATCAATGCAAGCACTCTTTGTTCGGTGCATCGAAAGTTGCAGCAGACATTATGGTACAGGAGTACGGTCGCTACTTTGGGATGCCGACCTGCTGCCTGCGCGGCGGGTGTCTGACCGGACCAAACCACTCCGGGGTTGAGCTTCATGGCTTCCTGTCCTATCTCGTCAAGTGCAACCTAGAGGAACGAACATACAATGTCTTTGGATACCTTGGAAAACAGGTTCGGGACAACATCCATTCGTTGGATGTCGCGCGGTTTATCGATGCATTCATTACTGCACCGCGGGTTGGAGAAGTCTACAATCTGGGAGGCGGTCGCGGTAACAGCTGTTCCATATTGGAAGCATTTGACCGAATCGCTGCAGTGTCCGGAAAGCCAATGCGCTACGAGTATGTTGACAAAAATCGTGAAGGCGACCACATCTGCTACATTTCGGATCTCAGCAAAATCAAGGAACACTATCCAATGTGGGACATTACTAAGTCATTGGATGACATCTTTACAGAAATCCATGATGCCTGGGTGACACGGACGGTCGGGTAGGCAGGCATTGGACTGGAAACGCACGCTTATCGTAAATGACTTTCCGCCGAGCACTTTGGCAGGTGCTCCGTTAATCCTTCGTCAGTGTTTTTTGGGGATGCCAGCTGACCAATTGCATGTGCTCTGCTGCGGTACATTTCATGACCCCGTCGATGACACGGTTCGCTCGACGTATCTTTCTTGTCCGCATGAAGTCGTGCCGGGAATCAGACGTGGGGCAATACGCCCGAGTCGCTGGGGTGTTCCGTTGGTCGCAAATATCAATGCACTCCGGATACCAGGTATCACGCGTCGCGGTATCCGTATATGTCAGGAACACGGTATCCGGGCGATAGTCACAGGCACTGTGAATATGGAGTTTACAGTAGCAGCTTGGAGGATAGCCAAGCACCTTGGGCTACCACTCTATATCTGGGAACCGGATGACTGGTTTTCTGCGAACCCTGCACCTGCTGTAAAGCTCCTTGCTAGGGAGCGGATGGCTTCTCTCAAGGGTGCTGCCCACATCTGGACCGTTTCTGAACCCATGGCAAAGCGTTTCCGCGATCGCTACGACCTTGAGAGTGAACCCCTGCACCATGTTTTGGACATTGACCGTTGTCGCGAGCTGGCATCAACGGTAACTCCGCCTACAGACAAAATTAGGATTGTCTACACGGGGAGCATCAACGAAATGTTCCGCGAGACGTTGGTGTGGTTCGCTCAGATTATCAACCGTGGTTTGACCATTAGTGGGCGTACCGTAGAACTGGTGATTTGGACACCGCATAAACCAGTTGCCTTTATGGGACCGAATGTTCACTGGGGTGGCTTTGTACCTGTTGAGCAGATTCCACTCAAACTCGGCGAAAGCCATATCGCAGCTGTACTGGTTTCCTTTACGGACAGACCTGATATCCGCTCGCTTATAGAGACAAGCATCTACACAAAGACGGTCGACTATCTTGCCAGTGGAACACCAACACTGATTATCGCCCCAAAATACGCTGCTCAAGTGGATGCCTTCGGTCCTGCATCCGTTGTCCTGACACAGCTCGATGAGGCTGCACTCGTCGCCGCCATTTCCGAAATGGCGCTGGACATTGAGAAACGATCACGGTTGCGATCAAGTGGATATGCTCTCGTGCGTGAGCGGCATAGCATGTCCGCACGGGAAAAAATCTTTCTCTCCAAGTTGAGAGATTAGTCTGCGTACGTAGTTACGGACGCGATGGCTGTTCGGGACTTATTGGTAACCCAGGTCGTACGGTTGTCACCGGCTTTGCTGCCGAAGGTGGCTTAGGTTTGCCATATGTGTCCCAACCAAGGTCCTCGGTCTCAATTCGACCATCCGGATGTTGAATCGTCCGCTTTGCCGAAACCTTATATGCACCGCTCGGTAGATAAATGGGCTCTGTCGTAGCGATGTTCACCTTCGGCACGGACGACGACAGGGGACCGTATATGCGTATATGGAAGTTCTTTCCATCCGCAGCGGCCGTCAGATAAAGCGGACCATCCGTATTGTTTGCGAACTTAAAGTCCAAGTGTCCATAGGAAACGCTTGCATCCCGCGCCGGGCTTAGGTAAGCAACCGGTAGTGAATGATTATGTCGCTCAACGATTTTGAGTCCACCCATGAGAACCGCGTTGTAAAGCGTACTCGATGACTGGCAAACGCCTCCGCCTACACCATCCACAATCTGTCCATCTTGAAATTGGTGCGCTGTCTTCCAGCCACGTGATTCGGTCCGAGGGCCAACGCGGTTGTTGTAACTAAACACCTCACCTGGTTGGAGGAGGTGACCATCCAGCTTCGATGCTGCCAGCGCAAGATTTGATTTACGGTTTGCGCTACTCGATGCGTAATTTGTGAAATATGCAGATCGCAAGGTTCCCAGTGGAGAAAGGTCGCTGTTCTTAATCTTTGGCTCAACGGAGGTCAGGATAACCATTGCCTCCGCTCCATCAAACAACCCATCGCCGGAATCCGAAACGACTTTCCATGTCGCATCCATTTCAAAGCGCAGGCCAGATTTATGCGGCTTGTCGATAGTGAGGCCAACACCCCGTTTTGCAAAAGCATGAGCATCCGTTGGTAATCGATTTAGCTGATGTGCAATCTGGCGGAGCCATGCCCTGGATGCAGCATCGGGAACCGTTACAGGAACAGAAATAGCTACTCCACGCGGCTTGTCACCAGTGATAATGCGTTGTGCTACAGACTCGGAATCACCTACCGCAAGTGCTTTATCAATAGCTCTGTCGACATCGATTTCAGCTCCAAGCATCCCCAATGTTCTACGCCAGGTATCTGGCTTTGTCGGGTGTCTGAGGACGATTTCCGCCGCTTCCTGCCGTACGAGCGTTTCACTCAGTGCAGTCTCAGCCTCTTCACGTGTCATCCCTCCGACATCGATACCCGCGATTGTTACTCCAGCGACAATGCGTGTGTTTGGCAGATGCGTGTTAAACCCGGCAATGCCAATGCCGCCTGACAAAAGGACAAAGCCGCTAGCAAGTGGAATGGCCGGATGGCGGCCAAAGAACCAGAAATTCACTTGATCGACATCCCGGTTCGATGATGATCATGATGGAGGTGTTTTACGAGCAGTTTGAGCTCCGCGATTTCAGCCTTGAGCTCCATGATTGTTTCGTCATTGGGGTCGACTGCGTTTGTCCTCGCATCCATGACATCAACCTGAGGTTGTTGTGTGGTTGCACCGATGCGAACGACGCGTGCCGGTATGCCGACCGCGGTTGCGCAGGCGGGAATGTCCTTTGTGACGACGGCATTCGCACCGATACGCGCACCATCACCGATAGACACATTCCCTAGAATCTTGGCCCCCATGCCAACGAGGACGTGATTCCCCAAAGTTGGATGGCGTTTGGTTTTTTCAAGGGACGTTCCGCCGAGTGTGACGTTGTGATACAAAACGCAGTCATCCCCGATAATAGCTGTTTCACCTATTACCACACCCATCCCGTGGTCGATAAAGCAACGTCGGCCAATGGTCGCTGCAGGATGAATTTCGATTCCAGTTGAGGCTCTCGATATCGTACCGATCACGCGCGCAAGTAAGTGCGCCCGTCGTTGCCAGCAGGCATGCGCCAAACGATGCCAGACCATTGCCCACAACCCGGGGTACGTCATCACATCAAGGAAGCCGCGTGCAGCCGGATCCTTGTTAACAATCGTTTGGATGTCTTCCCGGAAAAAATGAAACATTTGTTTTCATCGTACAGATGTGGCACAGAAGGTGCAACGTCACAGTGCGTAGGTATTTTCGTGCTTCAGCCCTAAATGATTATTGGCACCTTGCCAGAATACTCTCTGTGCAAGCCGTATTAACCTCTTCATCATCGTTTCAGCAATCCCGCTATGCCTATCCGGCACCGCTACGCGTGTTAGGGTTGGTTACCATGATTGTCGGGGTACTCATCGCTGCTGGTTTAGCCGGTGCCGTGATGTTAGTCAAGCTCCCGTTTTCGATGATAACCGCCCGCTGAATCATCAATGTCTCCAATTTCAGTGTAGACGAGAGTTTCCATAAGTCCTTGTTCTGCGCACGACAAGCTATCTAATCCTCATCTCCTGAAGGATTTCTGCCTCTGTTTACGGTAATACGCATCGGAGGAATCTGCACGTGCGTGTTGTTATGTTGTCCTGGGAGTTTCCGCCTAAGCGCGTTGGTGGCATCGCTGCAGCCCTCGAAGGACTGGCACCCGCTGTCGCTATGCAAGGGTGCTCTGTGGATGTCATCACTGCTGGCGATGCCGGTGGGGCAAGCTGCGAGGAAGTCGATGCCAATCTGACCATCCACCGCGTGCTCGTTCATGTTGAGACCCACGACTTTTTCGATTGGATCCATCGCCTTAACGACGCGATGTATGCTCCAGCTGCTGAAGTCATTCGAAAAGCCCGGGCAAAAGGCGAGGATGTCGTCCTCCACGTGCATGATTGGCTTACAATGTTTGTTGGCTTACGCCTTAAGGACGATCTCGGGCTTCGTTTGGTGACAACGATTCATGCGACCGAATACGGGCGTAATCACGGAATACACACCGACACTCAACATCAAATACACAGCTGGGAATGTGACCTGATCCAACGCTCCGATGCGGTCATCGTGTGCTCGGAAGCAATGCGTCACGAAATAGTCCAGCATCTCGGCGCCCACTGGCACAGAATAACCGTTATTCCAAATGGTGTGGATGCAAGCAAAATCGGTGCTCACTTTACACCTGAAGAGCGTGAATCCTTTCGATCGCGCTTTGCCGGAGCGAATGAGAAGATCGTCTTCTTCATTGGCCGGATGGTTGGAGAAAAAGGAGCGCATCTGTTAGTGGAGGCGGTCGGCAAGCTTCATCCGAGTCTTCCAATCAAACTTGTGATTGCTGGCGGAGGAGCGAGGACACACTTGGAGGACCGCGCGCGCGCCCTTGGTATCTGGGATAGCGTTTACTTCACAGGTCGTATTTCGGATGAAGACAGGGATGGTCTTTATTCAGTTGCTGATGTCGCTGTTTACCCAAGTCTCTACGAGCCGTTTGGAATTGTGGCTCTCGAAGCAATGGTTGCAGGTGTACCGGTGGTTGTCAGCGATGCCGGTGGCCTGCGCGAGGTTGTCGAGCATGATGTTACAGGTACGACGACGTACGCCGGCGATGTGAATTCACTGGCATGGGGTATTGACCGTGTCCTGCGGGATGAGGCGCGTGCGACGTCACTGGCGGCCCGCGCAAAGGAAGTTGTTCAGACGAAGTTTTCCTGGAACCCGATTTCCAGAGCAACAGTGGAGGTTTATCAAAATGTACTCAATGCATAGACTCGTTACCATCGGAGGCATCGTCGCCTCGTTAGCTATCGGCGGCTCAGCAATGGCGGATGTTTCCCTTCCGCGAACAATCAGTGACCACATGGTTCTGCAGCGTAATAAACCGGTTCGTATTTGGGGATGGGCTGATGCCGGAGAGGCTGTGACCGTCGATGTCGCAAAGCGAACGGCGACGACTACTGCGGGCACGGATGGGTCCTGGGAAGTGTTTCTTCCATCGCTTCCAACGGGTGGACCGTATGTCTTAAATGTCACTGGCAAGAACAAGCTCCAAATCTCAGATGTTCTAGTTGGTGAGGTATGGGTTTGCTCCGGTCAGTCAAATATGGAGTGGCCAGTCCGAATCACATTTGAACCTGAGAAGACTTCGAAAGAGAGCACGGATGACGGTCTTCGGATGTTCACTGTTACCAAAGCCATATCCGACACGGAACTCAAAGATGTGACCGGTTCGTGGCAGGCAGCTTCACCTTCAACCACACCAAACTTCTCGGCGGTTGGCTACCACTTTGCCAAGACACTGCGTAAGACCCTGGGATGTCCAATTGGGATGATTCATACCAGCTGGGGCGGAACGCGTATCGAAGCGTGGACCAGCCCTGCAACAAACATCGCTGCGGGAATGAGCAAGGATGAGTTCAAGCCCGGCGACAATCGCAATGCCAACAAGGCATCCGTACTCTACAACGCGATGCTTGTTCCTGTTGCCAAGTACACCGTCACGGGTGCTATTTGGTATCAGGGCGAGTCAAATGCTGGAAACCCGATGAAGTATCGTACTCAGCTTCCGCAAATGATTGCGGACTGGCGTTCTGTTTTCCAGACACCGGATCTGGTGTTTCTCCCAGTTCAGCTTGCTCCGTTCACGGCAAATGGCAATACTGCGACGAGCTACGCGGAAATTCGCGAAGCGCAATCCATGGCTGCCGAAAAGGACAAGCGTGTGGGAGTTGCTGTTATCACTGATGTCGGAGAAGAGAAGGACATCCACCCAAAGAAGAAAGGCCCTGTCGGAGAGCGTTTGGCACTTCAGGCAGCGCGTATAGCGTATGGCAAGAAGAATGATGGTGCATCGCCAAGCAAGAGGAATGTCCGCTACTACGATGGCTTTGCGATTGTTTCGTTCCGAAATACCGGTGCTGGCCTTGTGATTAAGGGCGGAACCATCAACGAGAATCCAGTCCCAAGTGACAAGCTGTTAGGCTTCCAGATTTCTGGTGCAGATGGAGTTTGGCACGACGCGGATGCAACGATCATTGATCGCGACCGCGTTGAGGTTTCGAGCCCTAAGGTTGCCAAACCGAAGAATGTCCGCTTTGCGTTTATCAACTTCCCGATGGCAAATCTGTTCAGTATCGGTGGGCTTCCGGTAGAGCCATTCCGTACCGACAGACCGTAACCTACAAGAGACTAAACCTAACAACCACCGTGGGTGTAAGGACTGGCGGTGGTTGTTTTGTTTTCGCGAGACCTTGTAACGCGCTTAGTGTGAATGCTTTTGATGAATCATTTATCTTGTTCCTTGGGAAGGCAAACCTCTTCAGTATCGGAGGGCTTCCGGTAGAGGCATTCCGTACCGACAGACCGTAACCTACAAGAGACTTAACCTAACAACCACCGCAGGGCATTGGACTTGTGGTGGTTGTTTTGTTTTCGCGAGACCTAGTAGCGCGTCTAGCGTGAATGCTTCTGATGATTCTTTTATCTTGTTCCTTGGGAAGGCAAACCTCTTCTGTATCGGTGGGCTTCCAGTAGAGCCATTCCGTACCGACAGACCGTAACCTACAAGAGACTAAACCTTACAACCACCGCAGGGCATTAGACTTGTGGTGGTTGTTTTGTTTTCGCGAGACCTAGTAGCGCGCCTAGCGTGAATGCTTCTGATGAATCCTTTATCTTGTTCCTTGGGAAGGCACCTCTTCAGTATCGGTGGGCTTCCAATAGAGCCATTGCGTACCGACAGACCGAAATTTTCGCAGGGCTTAAAGCTAACAACCACCGAGGATTAATCTATTCGCGGTGGTTGTTGATTTTTCTAGAGATCCTTGAATCAGCCTTGAAGGATGATTGCCTCACCGAGTTTTAAGACGCGATGTGTCTGTCCAATCGCATCACATGCATCTACAAACTCCTGGGGATCTGCGGTGTTAAAGGCGAACAAGTCATAGTGATTGGGAATCACGCACCTTACGCTTAGTGAATGCGCAAGCGCTGCGGCTTCAGGGCCCGAAAAGTTGCCCGACACACCACGGGATGGGTCTCGACCATTTATGGGTAACAGTGCAACTGCTGGTTTGTACGACGACACGGCATCGACAAGGCCATCGTAGGGGATGCAATCGCCACTGTGATAAATGGTCACGCCACCAATGGTAAAGCAGTAGCCGTAGTAGCGATAATCACCGTTATCATCAGTATCAAGCGCTTCATGTGCGGCGGGTACAGCTGTAATAGAGCATCCGGGAATCTCTGGAAACGATAGCGTGTCATGAACCGGCAATCCGATAAGGTGGTCCTCGGCATCGGCTACCCCGACTCCCGTCAACCGATTTAATGCAAACGCGTAGTTCGCCCGTGGAACAACTATTTTGACCGCAGGATTTGCATGAATCAGCGCAGCCAATGTCTCACCATCCAAGTGGTCTGTATGGTTATGGGAACTGGTGATAAACGAGATACCCGAGAGGCGCTCCGGCGATATGACCAGCTGTGAAATCCGTTCGTGAGGCTTATCTGTGCCAGCATACTTTCGTGTCAGCGAGTCTGAGAGATAAGGGTCGAAGAGAAATCGGAACCCCCTGTGAGACACTAAGTAGCCACTTTGACCCAGCCATGCAATCACCACATGTTCGCCACATGATGCTTCCAAGTTGGAAAAATTCTCGAGAAAAGCATCCTCTGAGAACAGGGGGACAATCACGGCTAAACTGCAGCCTGTTGACGAACAGCCCGGACACCAGCACACATATTCGTCAGCTTACGGCTGGCCGCCCAGCGCGCCGTCTGTGATAGTCCACAATCTGGCGCAAATGCCAGCTGCTCGGCGGGCGCATGGTCAAGGCACATCCTGACGCGGCGGGATACCTCATCGACAGTCTCGATGTAATACGACTTGACATCGATGATTCCGACAGCCGCAACTTTTCCAGCATCGGCAATCGCACGAATCACTTCGATTTCTGCAAACTCCCGGCTTGCCATCTCTACATGGATCTCATCGAGGGACATCCCAAGGAACGAAGGAAACATCGGGGCATACTGACGCGGTCCGACCGCTCTTGCTTTATAGTTTCCAAAACAAAGATGCGTTGAAAGGTGACACTTACCCACAATTGGCGCCACGGTGCGATTGAAAATGTCTACAAAGCGCTCGGGATCTTCTTTGTGGGCATAGCAGCTCATACTGGGCTCATCAACGGTAATCTCGGTGCACCCGGCATCAACGAGCGCTACGAGCTCGGCCTGAATCAGAGGCAGCAGCGCTTCGGTTACTTCCCAGCGGTCTTTGTATACATCCCCTGGAACCAGACGACCACTCATGGTGTAAGGGCCCGGGACGCTTGCTTTGAGCACGGGGCCAGCAGGAGCAATCCTTTTGAGGCGAGAGAACTCATCCACAGCGCCGAGACCACGCTCCGCGCGAAGCGGCGAGACGATTTGATGCCTGCCGCGCTGGTCATGTGCTGGCGGACCGAAACGACGTGGACTATCGCCCTCAAGCTCAATGCCCGTTAAAAAGCCATAGAAGCTAAGGTTGAAGTCCAGACGGGTTTGCTCGCCATCCGAAATGACATCCAGCCCTGCATCGACCTGATCAGCAACGGCAACACGTACGGCATCGTTCTGTATTTCTTTGATGTCATCTGCGCCGAACTGGTCCAAATGTCCAGATGCAAACTCAAGCCAGCTTGGAAATGGGTAGGAGCCGATGACCGTGGTACGAAGGGGGATTCTGGACATGTTTTATTCTAACTTACCCGGCAGCCTTGCCGACATTTTCGTAGAGCTTTGCGATACGGTGCGCATGCTCATCATAGGCAGATTGAAACAGCAAGGTTGACTTCTCGGGACCAGCCACTACACCTGCAGTCAGGACTTTGGGAGGCGCGCCCGCAACCGTCAGGAGAGCCGCTGTTTCCGCCTTAATGCAGTTAATCAGCATCGCACCGCCTACCGTTGAACCAGGAGCAACAGGTGTTTCCAAGCCATCGATAGTAACCATCGCATCACCCATTGGTGCGCCGGTATCGAGAACAATGTCAGCAAAATCCATCAATTTTAGACCGGATGCCGCCTTGCTTGTGCTCGGCTCAGCATGTCTGCTGCTGACGATCGCGATGACTTTGATCCCCGCTGCCTTAAAACCTGCTGCCATTTCAATGGGAACAATGTTACAGCCAGAGCTACTGATGACAATAGCTGTGTCGCTTGCAGAGAGATCGAAGTTACGCAATATCTGCTCAGCCAGTCCCGGGACATTTTCAAGAAACATTGCCTGCCGCTGTCCATTAGCACCAACGACAAGATTGTGGAATGACAAGGAGAGCTCGACGATGGGATTCCAACCTGGAAAGGAACCATAGCGCGGCCACATTTCCTCGACCATCATCCGGCTATGCCCGCTTCCAAAGACATGTACCATTCGGCCCGCGAGAATCGTCTCACTGCACCATTTGGCCGCTTGTTGGATGGCTTGCGTTTGTGCACGCACACGTCCGATGATTTCTGCACAGGAGTCCAGATAGTTGTCCGAATATGAGTTACTGAGGGTCATGCTGTAATCCTCCAAGAGACCATCCACCATCGACGGCCAGCTGCTGACCAGTGATACTTGCTGCGGCATCGGATGCGAAGAACAACAGAGCATCCGCGATGGCATCCGCTTCGACAAACCCGCGCGTCAACGGCTGGCGTCGCTTGGCAAACGCACAAATGTCAGGGTTATCCTGCGCCCGGATGCTCATCGGGGTACGGGTAAGCCCGGGGAGAACTGCGTTTACTCGGATCCCCAGTTCTGCGTATTTACTCGCGGAATGGTTTACGAGCCCGACAATCGCGCTCTTGGATGCCATATAGGCGGCAGTAGCAAATCGGTCTGGCTCAGGATGAGACGCGAGGGCAGTCCCTGTCAGCGTGATACTGCCACTTGTTTTGTTTCGCTCGAACATCCGAACTGCCTCGCGCGTCACGAGAAATGCAGTCGTCAGATTAAGGTCAAATGTCTGCTTCCAAGCATCCAATGTGACATCCGTGAGCGGACCATCCCCAAACGAGCGACCCGAACCACCGGCGACATGAATGACACCATTGATGTCAGTAAGTCCTGAAAAAATGCTTGCGACGGCAGCTTCGTCCCGTAAATCACAGACAAGCCCGTTCGCACCCGTTTCCGATGATACCCCAGCCACTTCGACAGCATTCACTCCCACGAATGTGACTGCAATTCCCTTTGTCATTGCCTTTCGCACGGTAGCTGCGGCAATACCAGAGCTGCCCGTGACAAGGATGTGGCTACGCATTCTCAGGGATGGCTCCAGCAGGTAGGCGCATCACTGTGCCGACTTTGACGGTTTTACCAGTGTCTGCACTCTCGATGGCGGCGAAGCACAGCATTAGCGAACGAAGGTTTCCTTCGGCATCGTTGCGGGCTTTTCGACCACTTGAGGATGCATCGAGCAGTTCGGCCATTGTCCCCACAAAGCCATCGTTGAACCACTTTCCAACCAATTCGGGCTTCGCACGGCCTTCGGCAAGGTTGAGAGTTACCTCTTGGTTTCCACCATCGGGACCTGTACTGCTTACGCTTCCATTTGTCCCAATCACCGTCGTCGAGTCTCCTGAGCCATAAAGGCATCCGGCATCAAAGGAAACCGTCGCACGCCCACCTTGCCACTCTATGACTGCGGTTGCCTCAAGCGCCGGTAGGTTTAGGTCAACCCGTGGAGCTCCCCGAAATGCGGTCACATTTACATCTACATTTGCTGGCAAAAGCGATGCCACAAAGTCAAACCAATGGATTGCAAAATCATAGAGAATAATGTCACGCATCTGGGCAAATGGAGTGCCTGCAATCCACGTATGGTTCCAGTGAATTTGCGTATGGATTCCTGTAATGGTTCCGAGCGTCCCGGATGTCACAAGCTCACGAATATAGGAAAAGTGGGGTGCAAAGCGGCCATTCTGGTTGACGCAAAGCATCACACCTTTTTGTTCGGCAAGGGCAATCAGCTCTTCGCCAACATGGATATCCGTAACAAATGGTTTTTGCGAAAGGACATGATGTCCGCATTCGATTGCGCGTCGAAGCAATGGTGGCCGGTGGCGGGTATGTGTCGCGATGTCAATCGCATCCAAACCAGCCAGCGCAAAGATTTCTTCCGGATTGTCCGTGACAAGGGCATCGGGGAAGAACTGGTCTGAACGCGCCTGCGCACGGCTCTTGTCAATGTCACAAAATGCGACGACATTCCATCCGCGCGACTTGTATGCAGCTAGGTGAGTGCTTGCAATGCCACCGCATCCAATGAGGGCTAACCGGACATCGCGGTCAATCACTGCAGGAGCGTATGGAAGCGTAGGCGCATCGATGTCTTCTACTGCAGCTGCAACCAATGCATATTGGTCATCGGTGGGGAGGGTGTCCTGCTTGCTCATACGTAATTCAATGTCCTTCCTGCTGCGGCTGATGCAACAGCGAGGTCTACGATTTTCTGTCCAATCCGGCAAATGCGCGGCGTCAGCGGCGCATGAAGAGTTTCAGGCGATGCGGCATTGGCATCGAAATGCTCGATAATATTGCGCATCGGGGCAGCGAGTATATCAACTGCAACAGGTGTAGGAACCGGATGTTCCAGAGTCTGTAACAACACATGGTCCTCGTAGTCATAGCTACTGATAGTTCCAGCTGTCCCAACAACGACAAATCCACATTTTGGTTGCGGCTGGATGGTCCACGGGTCTGTAAATGTTCCCCACCGCGTTTCAAACTTTGACAGCCCGCTTGCATAGCGACATACAACGATTGCATGTTCATCCACAAATGTTGGATCGACGTTGTCGGTTATTGCCGTGACGCTGAGTGGCTCTCGGCCATTCATAAACCATGTACCAAGCGTCGTCCCGTAACCGAGATAGTCGAGAAGGCTACCGCCACCAAGGGCCGGGTCGTACCACCAGGATGAGCGCTTCATCGCGGCGGCATCTGCCTCAGAAACCTCAACCTTATCTGCCAGGTGACGCAGTGGTCCCCGGTTGCCATCATAGAAGTGGACCTCAAGAACATCCCCGATGACACCGTCATCGATTAGTCGTTTGGTCGTTATATGCGGCGGATACCAAGCGAGAGGCCAGTTGATTGCAAGGGTTTTTCCTGCCTTCGCAGCAGCATCAATCATGCGATCCGCATCGGCAACATTTGCTGCAAACGGCTTTTCACAAATCACATGAAGTCCAGCCTCGAGGGCTGCTACGGTGACATTTGCATGTTCGGCGGTTGTGGAGCAGACTATGGCAACGTCAGCATTTGACCGGGCAAGTGCAGTTGACAAGTCGGTGTAGACACAATCTGATGAGAGTGAATGGTTTGCAATCGCTGCTGACATTTTGTTGATGTCTGTGTCGTAAATCCCAGCAATTGAGCATCCGGGCGTTTCGGTCACCATCCGTAACAAATCGCCCATGTGCATATGATCAAAACAGAGTCCTAAGTAGCGCATTCCGGTGGTTTCCTAGTTCTTCTGACGCCGGTCGGGAGCAAATGCTGCCAGCTCTGCACAGGATGAAAAGTTTTGTTTGGGATTGGTTCCATTGGCTGGAGCACCGCTTACGCGGACACCTGAGATTCTGATTGGAGCTGGTAGCCGCAAGGTGAACTCCTGTCCATCGGTGAGTGGTGGCTGTGTGTCCGCAGTCGTCTGTGGGTAACCCGGCAAACGCCCCAACGATTTCCAGGGGCCACCCGGAGACTCCTGCACTTCAACCAACGGGGCTCCAACAAACCAGCCACCATCGAAGAAACAGTGCCCATGGGTATAGACTATGCGGTCTATTTCAACCTGATCAGCGGTGTGGACCGCATACCAATCGTTTTCCTCGCGGGAGTTGCTGTATGTAACTACCAGTGATTTTGGTTCACCATCAACAATAGAGCCATTTATGTTTCCTGGTCGGGAGCGCGACTCGGTTGCTCCGAGAAGAACGTTTCCTATTCTCCGTTGAACTGGAGTATTCGTACGTAGCCAAACCGTGTAATCCTCGCCATTTGTTCCGCAGTCGGCAAATGGTTGTAGGGAAACCACGCCCTTCGCGGTCTTGAGGGCAAAGGAACGTTGTCCAGTTTGCTCGGGCATTTTGGGGGTAATGACGGATGTGGATGGCTTATCGGACGCCTTTTTGTCAGCCACTGCGGCAAGAATCCACGGGCCGAACATGAATGCCGCGAGAGTCTTGTTAGAATCTTTGCCATCAATCCGCTTGATCCGAATTCTGGATGTGAATGTTCGGGATTGCCCGACTTTCCAGCCTGACGGAAGGCGTGACACGGGAGACGATACATTGCCTGCCAACCAAGTCGGTTTACGCCACCCAATAGAATATGTTCCAGACTTTCCCGACTTCAATGTCCAGCGGAAGCGGACTTCGGCAACGCCACGGTTGTTGATCCATTCAACATCCTGAACCCAGACATTCCCCTTGTAGGTAACAGCACATGACTCTGGCAGGGTGAAGATCAAGCTACCATTTGGCTCAGTCACAGCAAAGAGTTCAGGTAACAGCGCTACCGCACGAGGGCCACTTGAGACACAGCAGTTGATCCCGGGTGTATAGGGTTTTGTTCCATCCAGAGATGTGTAATAACACCAGGTTCTGCCATCGGGATGCTGGGCAGCGGCAAGGTGATTGAATGCTGCCTTTTCGATTTGAGCGGCGTATGTTGGCTTACCGGTAAGGCGCAATAGCTGGGTACAGAGCTGAATCCACGTCGTAGTGACGCAGGTTTCACCCACATTGGCATTCGTCCCGTTCGGAAGCTGTCCATGCGGATGAAAGTGTTCCCCATGACTCATCGACCCTGTGATGTACGTGTGATTCGCGATGACATCCGATGCTGCTTCCTCGATGGTTCGGATGATGTCAGTATCTCCGATGGTACGGGCGTACTCGCAGAGACCGACCATATTCGAGAGCATTTCGTAGGCTTTGCCGTTCGCAACTTTTTCGACTCCGCCGTGTGTACGAAGTGTACTTAGAATACGTGGACCGCGGTCTGATTCGATTGCAGTAACAATCATATGTGCCAACATCAGGTACCGCTGCTCACCCGTCCGTCGGTAGAGGAGAACGACTGGTTCAAGGACACTGGTTGCGGCCATCCCCACATGCGTCCCGGCATCCAACAACTTTTGCGGTTGAGTTGCAAACTTATTGTAGAGAAGGTCACCGACTTTTCGGCAGGCATCCAGGGCAAGCGGGTTACCCGTCCACCGGTGAGCCTGCAACAGACCTATCAGACAGTACTTGTGAGACCATACATCCCAGTCGGCACCCTCGTAGAGTCCGAAGCGCTTATCCGGGGTGTATGTGCCGAGATAGCCATCCGGCTCAATACAGGAAACAAGCTCGGAAACCGTGTTATCCAGTTTTGTTCGCAATGCTGGATTGCCGGTGCGTGCCCACTCCAGGGAGAGGGCATCCAAGTACTTTCCAACATGCTCGCCAATCCAAGGGTGGCTACCGGGACGATTCTTGAAGCCTGCCAGCAGGGGTGTTGTGTCCATCGGGCTAAGACGGCCCTGACCATTGGATGCGATACGGGAACCAAGCCAACCAGAGACATCAATGTCCTGCGGGACGAGCAGGTTTATACGGTCGGCAAGGCGTGGAGTTACTAAGTCGGAAATCGGTTTGCGGCGTGGCATATCAGACATAACACCAATTACCGCATTGAACAGGTGTCTTCCTGCCGAGTAACCGTGCATGGCAGGATAACTTATCAAACAAGGCGAACCAGTACACCATATGTCTGAAAAGTCCTCACAGGTAACCGCACAGGACGATGTCCTGCTCAAGAAAGTGGTTCGGAAACTAATTCCGTTCCTATTCTTCCTATACATCATCGCTTATCTAGACCGCGTCAATGTCAACTTTGCAAAGCTGGAAATGCCTTGGTTCTCCAGCGCGCAGTATGCGTTTGGAGCTGGAATCTTCTTCATCGCCTACTTTATTTTTGAAGTTCCCAGCAACCTGGTAATGCGAAAAGTTGGTGCAAAGAAGTGGATTGCAAGGATTATGTTTACGTGGGGCATCATCGCGATGCTCTTTATCTACGTCAAGAACAACTATCCACTCTTTGTAAGTCTTCGGTTCCTGCTGGGAATTGCCGAGGCGGGATTCTTCCCCGGCGTCCTTTTGTATCTGACTACCTGGTTCACGAGCAAAGAGCGGGCGAGGATGGTTTCACTGTTTATGACAGCCAATGCCGTCACGCTCAGTCTTGGCTCTCCACTCAGTGGACTGCTGATTGATCGCGGTCCATGGCTTGGACTCGCAGGATGGCAGCAGATGTTTCTCTTTGAAGCCCTGCCGGCTGTCATCATGTCGGGTGTCGTCCTGTGGTACCTGCCAAATGGTCCTGAAGATGCCAAGTGGCTGACTTCCGATGAAAAGGCAGTGATTCAGCGACGCCTCGCGGAAGATGGCAGCAAGACGGTTGAGCACGGGCCAATCCTTCCGATGTTGAAAGAGCCTGATATGTGGAAGCTTTCCGCTGTCTACCTCTTTGCTGTAACCGGAATGTATGGGGTTGGATTTTGGGTTGCTGACCTTGTGAAGAAGCTGCTTGTCAATACGGGAGGAATGGACGCCTTCACGAATCTTGGAATCAAATCCGGATTAGCAGTCGGCTTGGTCTGTGTGCCTGTGTTTACATTAACAGGCATTGCGATGGTGATGAATGCGGCTAGTTCTGACAGAAATCAGGAGAGACGTTGGCACGTTGCCATACCTGCGTTTCTGGGTGCCGCGGGTCTTGTTGGTTTTGCACTCCTCCAAAAGTACGAGCTAGCAGCGCTTATCGCTCTCACCATATCCGTTTGCGGAATGTGGAGTATTCTCGGACCATTCTGGGCGATGCCCCCACGTGTCCTTGGCCGCCTTGGGGCACCTGCCCTCGCTGCCGGACTTGCTCTCATCAACTCAATCGGAAACCTTGGTGGCTTCTTTGGACCAAAGGTGCTTGGTGAGGCAAAAGATCTTTCCCAGCAGGGTCTCTTTGTCCTCGCTGGTTGTGTAGCCATCTCCGGAATCGTCGCACTCACCATCAAGGTCACCGCTCAAGCAAAGGTCGAAGCATCCGCATGAATATCAGAAAGTCAACCACGCTCGTCGTCGCAGCATTAGCCTGCCTAGGACTGCAAGGCACTGCGATAGCACAGAAGGAATTCGAACAACAACGCGATTCATTTGCGCAACCTGGAGTTCCCCAAGGCGTGATGCACCACTACGTCTACACCAGCAAGGCAGGGATGTTTCCCGGCACCGTCCGCGATGTCTGGGTTTACATCCCAGCCCAATATGACGCCAGCAAACCAGCGGCATTAATGTTCTTCCATGATGGTGGGGGATATGTTGGCCGGGATGGTGGCTACCGTCTCCCAAACATCGTGGACAACCTGATTGCAAAGGGGGAGATGCCAGTTACGGTTTGCATCATGGCAAATCCGGGAGTTGTTCCTCCTGCTGATGAAAAAACACAGCTGCCACGCTACAACCGCAGTGTTGAATATGATGGCATGGATGACCGAAACGCTCGCTTCCTAATAGAAGAGCTCATACCTGATGCCACCAAGCGCTACAAACTGAATATCACTTCGGATCCTCGGGGCCATGCAATCAGTGGTGGAAGCTCTGGCGGAATTGCTGCATTCACGGCTGCCTGGGAGCGCCCGGACTACTTCGGGAAAGTCCTTGGCTTCATTTCGTCTTTTACCGATCTCCGCGGTGGACATAACTATCCATCGTTGATACGCAAGCTCGAGCGTAAGCCGATTCGCATCTATCTTGAAGAAGCCGTGAATGATCAGGACATCTACTCTGGATCATGGCCGATTGGCAACACCGATGTCGCAGCAGCATTGGCATTCGCAGGCTATGACCACAAGTATGTGACCGGCCCGGGTGGTCATGATGGAAGGTTTGCATCAGCCATCTTCCCGGATGCGATGCGCTGGTTGTGGCGCGGAGGATTAACGGGCAGTCCTGAGCCGGGCAATACGCGCCAACCACTGGTAAACATTGCTCTTGATGAGTCCAAGCCGTGGACCTCAGTGACCGGTCTTCCTCCTGTAACGGCCATCGCAGGAACTACATCGGGCGCGCTGTTGGTTGCCGCTGCAGATGCTGTGCACTTGCTGGGGACCGATGGCAAAGTCGAGACGAAGTGGGCCAAAACGGGACCAGTGCGTGCAATGTCCGCTATGAATGGTGGAGCCTATGCGCTTACCAATGGAAAAGCCCTCGTCGGACTAAAGGCTGATGGCACATCGAAAACGATTGCAAAGGGGCTGAACGGTGTTTCCCTTGCGGTACGGACGGATGGCTCCTGTTTCGTTCTGACTGATAGTGGAAAGATTGTGTTTGTCACAAAAGATGGCAAACGTCGTGATGTCGGAGCTGCAACGGGCGCAGGTGCCTCAAACATTCAGCTTGTTCCAGACCAAAGCCTTCTGGTTGTCTTTCCTGATCCCAAGGTCGGCCGCTATGCTGCCAGCTGGTCAGTTGCACCGGATGGCTCGCTGTCAAACATGCAGACCTACTTTGATCTTTACATTCCTTATGGTCAAACTGGTGCGGGAATTGTAGGGACCGCTGTAGACCGCAATGGCTGGCTATACGGAGCCGGGACGATTGGTATACAAATCCTTGACCAAGCTGGTCGTGTAAATGCGATTCTCGCATCCGCCAAGCCAAGAGCAACCGGACAGATAGCCTTCTCTGGTAAGAATGGGTCCACGCTTTACCAGCTGATTGATGGGAATCTTTACTCACGGGAAACGCGTGCGCAGGGCGTCAACCCGGATGGCCCTGCTGTTCGTCCACCCGGACCGCGGCTGTAAAACATAACAAAGCCCCTCGGAATCACCTTCCTGAGGGGCTTTTTCTATTCATCTGTGTATGCGTTTAGCTTAATGCTCTCGGAAACACCCCACTAGGTTTGTAGCCAAGCCCAGGGAACAGTACATCACCGGTAACGCTCGGACCGAATACATGCTGGCTGAGCTCAAGCAAGACGTTTCTGTAGTCTGTCGTGACACGCAGGTCGCCCGGTCCTTCAAGCTGTTCCTGCTTCAATCCTGGCCACGTCGCATGTACTTTGCCGCCGGAAACGCCACTTCCGAGAACCAGCCAGGCTCCTGCGCGCCCGTGATCAGTACCGAGGGCCGAGTTTTCAGGAATCCGTCTGCCGAATTCGGTCATGACGACGATGGTTGTCTTATCAAGCTGCGGACCAAGATCAAGCAAAAACGCATTTATGGCTTGCGCCACGTCCTTGAAGAGGCCCGCAAGGTACCCGGTTGTGGTTCCCTGTGTCACATGAGAATCCCAGCCCGTACTGTCGAGAAAAACACTTGTCGCACCAACATTGGCCTTAAACAGCAGGGCTGCCTGACGGAGCGATTCGCCCGTTGGAGACTTTGGATAGTCCGCCCCCCCGGATGGCACGTACGAATCAGGATTAATGCCATCCATCGCATCAAGCACTTTCAATGCTGCAAGTCCACTTGCGTGTGCTGCAGTCGCTCCTTGTGCATATTGTTCTTTCAACAGCTCTCGCAGTGCCCTTGAACCACCGAGTTTTACATCGTTTACAGTGCGGATCACCGATGGACTGGGAGCACCCCGGAGTGTGTCCGGCAGAAGAGAACCAAAGGCAATCGACCGAAGTGGACTTATCGTTGGTTGTTGCGATGCCTGGAGTGCACGCGCCAGCCAGCCACTGCTGAGCTCCTGAGCTTCACCTCTTGCTCCACGTTCCATTGTGGCCATAGCCTCAAAGTGCGAGCGCGTTTGGTCCATGCTCCCGATTGCATGTATCGCTGCAAGCTGTCCCTTAGCAAACCATGGCTTCAATATAGCTGCCTCGGGATGGAGCCCAAAAAATCCATCAAGGTCTGTCAGGCCGGATTTCGGCGTACCCAATCCGATGGTTCGGCGGTGATTATGGTAGTCATCATCTCCATATGGAACAACAAGACTCACGCCATCCATTGCACCCCGCAGGAAGACAACGACCAGACGATTATCCGATTGGGTTGTTGCCAGATTTGTGATTCCGGATGGTCCCAGCCACGAAGACAAAATCGCCGCCGGGAGTGCCGCCAGCTGCGGTACCGGACCAGGGTGACGTTTGCTGGTTTCGCACAGCGGGCGTGGCGTCAGGCCCATTGAAACTCCGGTCCGGCAAGGACGGCCGTTAGGCGCTCAGATTCGGATACCTGTGCATATCGCTTACCGCACAAGTACTTGGAGGCCTTAGAATCTACCGACGTGTTCTTTATACTATTACTGCAAAGGTCAAGTGCAAATTGCCAGCGGGGGATCATGTTTCCAACCCAGGCAGTCGTCGTATCGGGATAGCCATCGGGCATGGGCCATTGATGAAGAGGCTGCCCCATACGCTCAAGCTGGAATTGAATATTACCCAACCCGGATGTATCTGCATTTGTTGCCCTAAGGCATGCAATCAGATAGTCAAACGGCTGTCGGAATTTTGGCCTTGATGCAAAGAAGGCATCGCTTAGAAGGATATGCCGGACAACTTTGTCAATAGCACCACCTGATTGCCGGAAAACGGTTGCTGTTGACGCCTTTAATTCATCTGTTTCACTGTCATGGCCACAAAAGTGATCGACCAACTTTGAGGACACATAGCTGGCAGTGGCGGCATGCGTACACACGATTTTCACGAGCTGATCGCGTTCGGTTGCACCATCAGGGTCATTAATGGTCACTCCCAGAACATCCTTTGGACCAACCGTATGATTTTGCTTGTCAAAAATCACAGTTCCGACCCGCTTCAGAAAACCATCCTCAATCGTCCATCCGCTCAGGACTTTCGCCACGTTTTTCACATCTGATTGTGTGTAACCGCCATTCACACCAAGTGTGTGTAACTCGAGAAGTTCGCGCGCATAGTTTTCGTTGACATTGCCGCTTTTATTCAGCTGGTTGTCAAGATATCCAAGCATCGCCGGTGACTTGATACTGGCACCAATTAGTGCATCAAACGTACTTAATGCATGGGGTCGGATAACGGATCGTTGATCTTCTGCGAGGAAATAGAGCAGCTCAGCATCAGCTTGTTTGCGACCGCGGGCAGTCGCGACTTTTCTACCATAGATATTGAAGTGGTTTGTCCAAAACTGACACATGCGCTCGCGGAGCTGCCACTGGGAGTATGTGCATCGCAAAATCGTGGCCGCCGACAGCTCGCTCAGTACCTGTGGCTGTGAAACATCGCGTAGTTCGTATATGGCTCCGGGTCGAAGGCACGCAAGACTGTTGATGCGGAAATGCAGTCCCGTCGATTCAGATGGATTGAGATACGCCTGTGGTCCGATGACATCGAGTGGAGCGGAGAGTTGTTTGTCTACCCAGCCATCCAGCCCTAATGACAAAACATCTTCGATAAGCGCTGGGGTTGGGCCAAAGGCGGCTCGTGACACCAGATGCGCTGCTCGTTTGCGGTCAGCCTCTGTTGCTTTCGTAATCTGGTCCGGAAAATAGGCCTGACGCGGGTTTAGGGATGTGCGCAGCGGTTTGCAACCTGCAGCCAAGCCTGCCGCTCCGGCAAGAAGTACCCGCCGATCTACCATCAGCCGACCTGAGCTTCAGGGTCGATCGTTACACGACTCTGTGCTTTGCGGGCTTTGCGGACGCCAATGGAGCCACCCACAGAGAGTGCAAACAAAGCCGGAAAGAAAAGTGCCCACCCGATGAGAGGGAGCAAACCGGCCGCGATGAGCATCGCAGCGGCCTTGGCTGATGTTGCCATTCGGTTGCCGGAAACATCGGCTGACAGTCTGTCCGCCAGCTCATCCATGATTGCTGCGGATCCCAGGATGCCATGTACGCCTGCCCATGCGGCAATCGCAATTCCGATTATCTTGACGACTGCCGGCTGGGCGTTACTGAGCGCCAATCCGCCGCCAACGGAAACGATGGTGATGATAGCGCCAATAATTCCTGTCTTCAGCGGAGTGGCCATAATTATGGAACGGACCAGTGCGGTACGTGCCGGGAAGAGATATCTGGCAAGGATGATAGTTGACCCGAGAACCAGTGCGACCGCAAATCCGAGTATGAGTGCATAGTTAACATCGCCTTGTGTCATACGGTTTTCATCTCCTCCATCCTGTGTCTACTTTACTATGTAAAAACGGGAATAAACAATCACCGGTATCAGCAGTTATCACTGTATGGTCGCGACTTGTATAATTACCGGCATGGCACTCTCCAGTAACCCGCATCAGCTCCTCGCATCCGCTCCAACCTGCCGCATCCTGGTTGTCGGTGACCTCATGGTGGATGAGCATATCTGGGGGACGACAAATCGTGTTTCACCTGAGGCTCCGGTTCTCGTGGTGGATGTTCAGAATGAGACGACCGCCCCCGGAGGTGCTGCAAATGTCGCACAGCAGCTGCTTGCCTTGGGTGTGAACGTTTTTGTGGCTGGTATTGTTGGTCGTGACAGTGCCGGTGATGACCTCCTTTCGCACCTCGACCGGTCTGGGGCAGATGTCTCTGCTGTCTATAAAACGAGCGACAGACCAACAACCCGCAAAACTCGAGTCATTGCCGGTAGTCAGCAGATTGTGCGGGTTGACAGGGAAGTGCGCACACCGCTCGCGCCTGAACAGGTGGATGTCTTCTGTTCGTCTATCGAAGCGGTTTATGACCACGTCGATGCAGTCCTGTTTTCAGACTATGAAAAAGGTGTGTTCACCGAGTCAATCGCGCGTCGCCTCCTTGAACGTGCGAAGCAGAAAGGCTTGATTGTCACTGCTAATCCTAAGCCCAGATCCGTCGGGTGGTTCGCCGGCGGTGACTTGGTGCAGCTGAACCGCTCGGAAGCCGATGCTGCGAGTCGTTCACACAGGTTTGCGTCTCTGGATGAACAGGACTTTCATGCTGCTGGAGCTGAGCTTCGTGGGATGCTTGGTGTAGTCAATCTCCTCGTAACCCGCGGACCTAAAGGATTGACCGTTTTTCATGCGGATGGAAGCACCACCGATGTACCTGCGCACCCGGTTGAGGTTTACGATGTGGCGGGAGCAGGGGATTCTACATTGGCAGTAGCGACTATCGGACTCGCTGCCGGTGGTGATGTCGCTACATCGGTATTGCTTGGTAACGCGGCTGGTGGGGCTGTCGTACGTAAGAGTGGAGTCGTTTCGGCTAGTTTGGCAGAAATAGAATTATTACTTTAGCCCTTAAGAACGTCATCGCGATGTCCAACAATCGTCCACAGGAGCAGTTATGAATATTTGTGTCATTGGTACCGGATACGTGGGATTGGTCACTGGAGTTGTGTTCGCCGATCTCGGAAACGATGTTGTCTGCGTTGACAAGGATGATGCCAAGGTTGCCCGTCTGCGTGCCGGAGACATGCCCATCTACGAACCAGGGCTTGAAGAACTCGTATTGCGGAATGTAGATGAGGGCCGCCTGGCATTTACTACCGACATCGATACGGCCGTGCGGCGCTCTGATGTCATCTATATCTGTGTAGGAACACCACCAAAAGAAGATGGCTCCACCGATATGTCGCAGGTTGAGGGTGCAGCGCGCGCCATTGCAGCATCCATGGATCGCTACAAGGTCATTGTGAACAAATCAACCGTCCCGGTAGGGACTGGAAGCTTTGTCCGCGAAGTAATCGAACAAAACCGTCGCCGAAATGTGGACTTTGATGTGGTTTCCAATCCGGAGTTTCTTCGCGAAGGTAGTGCCATTCAAGATGCATTCAACCCAGACCGCATCGTCGTAGGCGCGCCGAATCAAAATGTTGCGATGAAGATTATCGAGCTCTATGCTCCACTCGAGCGTCCGATGATCATCACAGATGTCGCATCCGCAGAAATTATCAAGTACGCGTCCAACGCCTTCCTTGCGATGAAGATTTCGTTTGCGAACTCAATCGCAAACCTATGCGATGCAGCCGGGGCAGATGTCGTGCAGGTAATGAAGGGGGTTGGTCAGGACAAGCGCATTGGCGGAGCATTCCTAAATGCAGGCATTGGCTACGGTGGAAGCTGCTTTCCAAAGGACACCACAAGTCTGCTTCACACTGCCAACACGGCGGGTGTACCGTTTCCATTGCTCGAAGCCACTGTTGCGACAAACGAGCTGCAACCAAAGCGTTTTGTTGAGTCGATTGTCACATGCATGGGCGGCGTTGAAGGCAGAAAAATCGCAGTATTGGGGCTTGCATTCAAGGCCAATACGGATGACATGCGCGATGCCAAGTCTATTGATGTCATTCTTGGACTGCAGGCGCAGGGCGCTACAGTGTCAGCTTTCGATCCGATTGCCGCTGAAAACTGCAAGCGGTACCTTCCAGATCTGCATTACGCCAGGTCGGCATTCGAAGCCGTTGAAGGAGCCGATGCCGTTGTCGTCGTTACTGAGTGGAATGAGTTTAAGCAGATCAACCTCGACAAGCTGAAGGCAACAATGAATGGTGACTGGCTGTTTGATGGTCGTAACCTCTATGATCCGGAAAAGGTAAAGCGGATTGGATTCCAATACGTTGGTGTCGGCCGCGGTTACAAGTGTCCAAACCAAATCAAGGCCCAGAATCAGAGCGCTGCATAGAGACAGTTTTCGTCAATAAACAAAAACACCTTCCGAGGCACTGTCCCCGGGAGGTGTTTTTGTTTATTGTTTCCTTTGGACATAAGGCCATCGGATGTGCATGTATCAAGAGTGACCAAGCAAATCCTCGTCGCTTCCGAAGTTATTGATACCGGGAAGTCGAATAACAGAACAGTACGTATACAGGCTGAGCACAATGACCAAAAGTGAAAGTGTATATGGGATGATGCGCTGATTGAAGAAAAGATTCGCTGACGTCAGCCTGCAGAGCCTAAGCGTTTGGATTCCTTACTCGGTTGCCTAAGGTATTCCGACATGGCGCACTTAACAACACTTTGGTGCAAATAAAAAGTAAGGCGCCTCTCGTAAACGAGAGGCGCCTATACACCCGAAGGGATTCGAACCCCTGACCTTCTGGACCGCAACCAGACGCTCTAATCCACTGAGCTACGGGTGCAACGGGAGTAATATTATCCCGTTACAGGTTCGGAGTCAAGCAAAATTACAGCTTTATCTCTACCGTGCCGGTGATACCAACTCCGAGCACGCGGGACAGCTTCGCCGGGTCATCCACGCTTCGGTTGTCAATCGGCACAAGGCCACGTACTCTGATCTGGACACCGAGCCGGGTTTGGCCTTCAAGCTGAGCGACGGCTTTTACCTTATCCACAAGCTGTACCGGACCTTGCACCTGCGCTGCGCCTGCAAAAGCACCTTTGCCAACGGTTAGGATGGGAACAGTCTTTGTGATGTAGGCAGGATCATCGTTTTTGTTTCCTGTTACCTGATTAACGAATTTGTCGATATCCCGACCATTCTTGTCCACTATCGCGATAACTGCGGCACCTTTGAAGAGCTTATCGATTTGGGCATTTGCCAATGATCCACCGACAAAGCCCAACGCCAGTAATCCTGAGCCGATGGCAACCATTTTCAACTTGTTCATGAACACAAATACGCCTGAATGAAAGAAAGTGTGACCGCGATACGAAAGTAATTTTCAACACGCAATACTTCTATCCATCACACGTTACAATAAGCCGTGGATGATGCTTCCGTTGAAAAAGGTCTGCTGTCGTGTGTGCATTGTGGGTTTTGCCTCGATGCATGTCCTACGTACCGCTTAACCGGTGATGAGTCAGATTCGCCACGTGGCCGATTGGCACTGATGCGTGGTGTGCACGAAGAAAAACTTTCTCTGACCGGTCCGGATGCAAACAACCCGGGGGGAGTGGGGTATCACCTCGACCGGTGCCTCGGTTGTCGCAGCTGTGAAACTGCGTGTCCAAGTGGCGTACCGTATGGCGAACTGCTTGAGCATTTTCGGGATGAACAGGAAGCACACACGCAGCGACGACTGGGTGACTCCCTGCTTCGCAAAAGCCTCCTGACTTTGCTCACAAGCCCAGCCAAGCTCCGATTTGCACTCTCCGCTGGTCGCATCACGGGAGGACGAATTCCTGGACCCGCTGCCGCCTTTGTTGGCTTACCATCGGATACACGCCTGCCAATCCCGGAAAACATTGCTGCTGCATCAGCATCGATGCCGATATTCACGCCAGCGTCCGGTACGAAGCGCGGTGCGGTCGTTCTCCTGACCGGGTGTGTTATGAGTGTGCTCTACAGCCCGGTGCACGCCGCAACTGTGTTTGTTCTTTCGCAGAATGGTTACGATGTGCATTGCCCGGATAATCAAGGGTGTTGCGGTGCGCTTCATGGACATCAGGGAGCCCTTGCTGATGCCAAAACGAAAGCGAAGGGACTCATCGATCAGATTGACTCTCTGGATGTCACAGCCGTAATCTTGAACTCAGCAGGCTGCGGCTCTTTCATCAAGGATTTTCACAAGCTGCTCGCTAATGAAGAGCGCTGGGCAGAACGCGCAGAAACATTTGTGGGCAAAGTTCGGGACATATCGGAATTTCTGGATGCCGTTGGCCCTGTTCCGATGACACATCCCATGGCTGTTAGGGCGACCTACCATGATGCCTGCCACCTTCGGCATGGACAGCGTATTGCCGATGCCCCACGCCGGCTACTGAAAAGCATACCTGAACTCAACCTAATCGAGTGCGCTGACCCGGATCAATGCTGTGGAAGTGCAGGCGTGTACAACTATCTTGAGCCTGAAATTGCATCTACTGTGCTCGATGCAAAATTGGACAATCTCCTGGCAACCCGGGCGGACCTAATCATTACCGCTAATCCTGGGTGCCTTGCGTGGATCGATCAAGGCATCGACAAGCGTTCGAAACGGGGGACGCTGCCGGCTGGCACTCGGACTCCTGAAATCCTGCATCCAGTCCAAGTCTATGCAAAAGCCTACGGTTTTCACGTCTGAAAACTCATCGGATTGCATAGGGCATCCAACACCACGGGGGTAGAATGCAGTACGTTCCTACGCTCATCAAGGACACGGAACCCCAAACTGCATGAACCATAACACGCATCAACATCAGGATTCTGTACCAACATCCGGGCCTACCGCGATGCCGGACAACCTGGACCTTCTCTTCAATGTACTGCCAACAGAAGTCGCTGCAGCCATCGGTGGTCATCCCGATGGCAATCGTGTAATCGAAATCGTGCTCGATCTCGGCAGAAAGGTTGAAATCCGCTTTCCTGATGAAGTCTGGGAGCCGTTTCCTGATACCGAAGTCACCGCCGGGGATATCGCAACCGTCGTAGAGCACATCAGTGACTTTGGAGCGGACAACCGTGCAGGCATAGAGCGTACGCTGCACCGTATTTCGGCAATACGTAACCGAAAAGATGAAATCGTTGGACTAACCTGCCGTGTCGGTCGCAGTGTCCACGGAACGGTAGACATCATCCGAGATATCGTCGAAAGTGGACAATCCATTCTTCTGCTCGGACGACCCGGTGTTGGCAAGACCACAAAGCTTAGAGAGACGGCACGCATCATCGCCGATGAACTCGGACGTCGCGTTGTTATTGTGGATACATCCAATGAAATCGCTGGTGATGGCAATGTACCGCACCCGGCTATCGGTCGCGCCCGCCGGATGCAGGTCAAGCGCCCGGAACTTCAACACGCCGTCATGATTGAGGCCGTCGAAAACCACATGCCTCAGGTCGTCGTAATCGATGAAATTGGAACCGAACAGGAAGCCTTTGCGGCGAGAACCATTGCGGAACGTGGCGTACAGCTGGTTGGGACCGCACATGGAAACACGCTTGAAAATCTGATGCTCAATCCGACTCTCAGCGATTTAGTGGGTGGTATTCAAACGGTCACACTCGGCGATGAAGAAGCCAAGCGGCGCGGTACGCAAAAGAGCGTTCTCGAACGAAAAGCCCCCCCGACATTTGATGTGGTGATCGAAATTCTGGATGTCAACAAGCTGGCTATCCACCACGATGTTGCAAAGGTTGTTGACAAACTGCTTCGTGGGCAGCAGCCAAGACCGGAAGTGCGACAGCGTGCTGATGATGGAACGGTTGAGGTTGTGCAGGCACGTGTTTTGCCACCAGACCGACCCGGCGAGGTGACTGGTGGCACTTACGGAGTTACTTACGATCCGATTGAAAATCGTTATTCCAGCGATTTTGGCCGCTCGGATGATCTGACTGATGAACGCCACACCGAGGGCGAAAGCGGGCAAGCCAAACAGAAAGTCCTAAAGCTCTTCCCTTATGGCGTCTCAAAGTCTCGACTTGATAGGGCAATCATGCAGGCGCGCGTACCCGCGATGATCGTACGTGACTTTACCGATGCCGATGTTGTCGTTGCGCTCAAGGCAACGTTTCGGCGCGATCCAGCAAAAATGCACGATGCACGGTCACGGGGCGCTAGCGTTGTTGTGGTGAAAAGCAATACGTACATCCAAATCGAAAACCTTGTACGAGACCTCTTTGGAATTCCACATTCTGTCGCACCGAGTGAGGAAGATGATGCCATCGCTGAAGCCGAGGAAGCAGTTTCTAGTGTTGCAGAAACTGGTGAGATGGTCGAACTTCCTCCGCGTAACGCCTATGTTCGTAGACTACAGCACCAGGTGATCGAAGCCGCTGGATTACTGTCGGAGTCGGTAGGCGTCGAACCAAGGCGACGCTTACGTGTCTATCGGAATCGCGACCGGGAGGGCTAGACATGAGTGGAAGCCGTCTTGAGCAGCAACTGGATTTTCTTCGCATCGCAGATGCCCTGAAGCGTGTCGACCGAATGACACGTCTTATCCAGAAAGCGGGCGAAACGTCACGTCGCGAAAACTCCGCCGAACACAGCTGGCATATGGCACTCATGGCGATGGTATTGGTCGAACACGCCAATGAACCGGTCGATCTGGTTCGGGTTCTTCAAATGGTGCTTATCCACGACATCGTCGAAATCGACGCTGGCGACACCTTTGTTTACGATGCGGCCGCGATGATAGGGAAGGCTGAGCGTGAGGAGCAGGCTGCGGAGAGGATATTCGGTCAGTTACCGGATGACCAACAGGCTGAACTGCTTGCTCTATGGCATGAGTTTGAGGCACGAGAGACGCCCGAAGCAAAGTTTGCCAGTGCATTGGATCGCCTCGCGGGAATGCTGCCAAATGCCGCAAACGATGGGGGAACGTGGCACGAACATAGTGTGACCTTGGAACAGGTCATTCGCCGAAACGAGAGCATTGCGATTGGATCGGATGTCCTTTGGAAACATGCCAGTGAATGGGTGCAGGCTGTTCATGCTTCTGGACGAATTGAAGCAGAGGTAGACAGACTGTGAAACGCGGGATCCGGACAGGTTCAATGCCGCTTCTGTTGACTGCTATGACGGCTGTCGCGACAACCGTTCTCGCACTAGCTGCCAGGGCTACGTCACCTTACCGACAGGAAGTGGTGCCAGAGGCAGATTTGTCCCGCGATGTTACGCCGTTGCTGACACGGTATTGCCAGCCTTGCCACGCTGGCAATGCACCGAGTGCGGGTATCCGTATCCCGAGTGGACTAAACACCGAAAATCTCAAGAAAGACCGTGATCTTTATCGACGCATACATCGGGTCGTTCGCGAGCGTTCAATGCCTCCAACCGGCTCTCCGATGCCAAATGCGCAACGCAGGAATGCCGCCTTGGATACGCTTGGTAAGGCTCTGGATTATCTTGACTTTGCAGCAAAACCGACCGACCCGGGACGAGTAGCGCCGCGGCGTCTCAACCGAACGGAGTACAACAATACCGTTCAGGATCTGTTTGGTGTCACCATAAGTCCTGCTGATAACTTTCCAGCCGACAGTGGTGGTGGTGGTGGCTTTGATAACAATGCAGATACGCTCTATCTGCCACCAGTATTGCTGGAACGCTATCTTGTTGCGGCCGATGAGATATTGAATGCCGCAAAGCCGGAAACCTGGATTCTGGCTAAACCAACCAAAACGATTTCTGAGCATGAGGCGGCGCGTAAATCTCTCAAGGCTTTTGCTTACAAAGCATTCAGGCGTCCGGCTCACGCGGATGAACTCGAAGGCTTAGTCTCTTTGTTTGAACGGCAGCGAAGAACCGGGGCAAACTATGTAACAGCTCTGCGGATCGCAACGAAGGCAGTCTTGGTGTCCCCCGGATTCCTGTTCCGCATTGACAGTGCATTGCCCGCAAAGACCGGTCCACATCCGCTGGATGCATACACGATTGCGAGCCGTATGTCCTATTTTGTTTGGTCATCAATGCCTGATTCGGCGTTGATGTCCGCTGCTGCGAATGGCTCGCTGTTACGACAGGATGTTCAGACGGCTCATCTTCGCAGGATGTTGCAGTCGCCGCGAGCTGATTCCTTTGGTGCACTCTTTGGCGGGCAGTGGCTCCGTGCCCGGGAAGTCCTGCAGACGGCCCAGCCGGATCCTGGAAAGTACCCGATGTTTACGAAGACGCTTCGTCAGGCGATGTTTGACGAGGTCTCAATGTATATCTCGACGCTGGTGCGAGAAAACTTGCCCGTACGCCGCCTGGTTGAGAGCGACTTTACGTATGTAAATGAGGAGCTGGCTAAGCACTATGGACTGAATGGAGTTCAAGGTCCTGAGATGCGTCGTGTTGCAACTGATGGTGTCCAGCGCGGTGGCCTCCTCGGGATGGGAGCACTCCTGACAGTAACAAGCTATTCACAGCGCACGAGCCCCGTCCTCCGCGGAAAATGGGTGATGGCGGAAGTTCTCGGAGCGCCTCCGCCGCCGCCACCACCCGTGGTGAACACCCTACCTGCGGATGAGAGACCGCGGGAAGGACTGACCCTTCGGCAGCGCCTTGAGGCCCACCGAAACAAACCTGAGTGCAAGGGATGCCATCAACGAATCGACCCGATGGGCTTTGCACTCGAAAACTTTGATGCCGTGGGACGGTGGCGTACGCAAATTGGCGGTGTAGCAGTGGACGCACGCGGCGAGCTGGCATCCGGAGAGACATTTGATGGCATAAAAGGAATGCGGTCGGTACTGCTGTCCCGAGAAGATGACATCGCCAGGAATGTCGTTGAGCGCCTCATGGCTTATGCCTTGGGGCGTGGGCTCGAGCCGGAAGACCTGCCAAGCGTCTCAGTCATTTTGAGGCAATGTAAACCTGGCGGCTATCGGATGCAGGATTTGATGACCGGTGTGGTTCAATCTCTACCATTCCGATATAAGCGCCGGGCTATGCCGGTAACTGCAGGCGTCAGTGCCGCCGCAGCAGAGTGAGGAGTTACGGATGAAGAAATGGATTATGGGAGCAGTCGCGGCAATCACATTGACCGCAATCGCTACTCCGGCCATGGCTAAGGACCGCTGGGAAAAGATCTTTGATGGCAAGACGCTTTCTGGCTGGACCCTTATTGGCAAGGGGGGGCGAGGTTACATCGTTGAAAATGGTGAGCTTGTTTGTCCCGCAGATGGCGGAGGCAACCTGTTTACCGAAAAGGAATACTCCGATTTTAAGTTTCGCTTTGAGTTCAAGCTGACCGCTGGCGCAAACAATGGAATCGGACTGCGTGCTCCATTGTCCGGTGATGCTGCATATGTCGGGATGGAAAGTCAGGTTCTTGATGACACAGCAGATGTATATAAAAACCTTCTTCCCGGTCAATACCATGGCTCAATCTACAAGGTGTTCCCGGCAAAGCGTGGTTTCCTAAAGCCTCTAGGTGAGTGGAACAAAGAAACGATTGAGGTCATCGGACGAAAGGTCAAGATTACCCTCAACGGCACGGTGATCGTGGATGGTGACATCAATGGTATTACCGATCCGGCTATTCTTGCTGAACATCCAGGACTGCTGCGCACGTCCGGTCACATTGGCTTCCTCGGTCACGGGACGCATGTACGTTTTCGTAACCTTGAAGCCGTCGATTTGGCAAAGGCACCCGTAGACAACAAAGCGCCACAGGGCTTTACGGCACTCTTCAATGGCAAAGACCTGTCCGGATGGAAAGGGCTTGTTGGAAACCCGATAACCCGTGCGAAGATGACCCCGGCTGAGCTGAAAGCTGCGGAAGACAAAGCCACAGCTGAAGCGCTCAAGCACTGGTCTGTTGTCGATGGCGTTATCACATACGATGGCAAGAATGACAGTCTAGCAACGGCTAAGGATTACAAGGATTTCGAGCTGCACGTTGACTGGAAAATTGGCGACAATGGAGATTCTGGTATCTACCTTCGCGGTTCTCCTCAGGTCCAGATTTGGGATCCTAAGTATTGGAAAATAGGCTCCGGTGGACTCTACAATAATCAAAAGAATCCCAGCCAACCTACCAGTATCGCAGACAACCCAATTGGCGAATGGAATCGCTTTGTCATCCTGATGCAAGGTGAGAAAGTGACAATCTACCTGAATGGTGTCCTGGTAGTTCACAATGTGACCCTTGAGAATTATTGGGACCGGAAGCAGGCAATCTTCCCGACCGGGCAGATTGAGCTGCAACATCACGGGAATCCAATCTACTTCAAGAATGTATATGTACGGGAACTGAAGTAAGTAAGACGGGTGGGAGGTTTGTAGGATGACACGAAAAACTGTACTTAGAGGAGCTGGCGTTGCACTCGCTTTGCCATGGCTCGAATCGCTGCAGGCACAGGCATCCTCGCGAGATCAAATTAAGCCTCCCACCCGCTTTGGATTTCTCTACTTTGCCAACGGTGTTCATCCGAAAAAGTGGGCACCCGAGGGCGCTACGTTTTCAGGGACTCTCAAGCCACTCGAGAGCCTGAATGGTGACATCCTGACCTTCGAAAACCTGATGAATCGCAACAGTATTGAAGGGGATGGGCATTATTACAAAGTCGCTCCCATTTTGTGTGGAACTGCTATCACAAAGACGACTGGCCGCGATGTACGTTCAGGTGGTGTCTCCTTGGATCAGCTCATGGCACAACATAATGGGAGTGCCACACCACTGCCAAGTCTAGAGCTTGCGATCGAGCCACCGACTGCGTATGTCGACACAAATGTAGGCTTAACGACGCTTTATGGAAGTCATGTGTCTTGGTCCACACCCACAACACCAGTGACACGTGAGTTGAACCCTCAGCTGGCATTTGACAGAGTTTTCCGGTCGACATCAGGCAAAGGTCCGGTTTTTGGTCCCGCTGATAAAAGTATTCTCGACACTGTTATCATAGATGCCAATGGTTTGCGAAAACGCCTCGGTACGGATGATCGTCAAAAAGTAGATGAGTACCTCGATGCAGTGCGATCTGTGGAGAAGCGAATTGCGTATGACCTAGCCCGTCGTAGGAACAGTATTCTTGACGGCGGAGTCTTGAAGTCGGAAGTTGACACACTGGGCCGTAGGATTACCGACTGGTACGCCGTTCGTAGCGAGAAACGCGGTATTGACCATACGGAACAGGTTCGCCTGATGCTTGACATTATGGCTCTCGCCTTTTGGTCGGATTCCACCCGGGTGGCTACATTTATGTTTGCGAATGAAGTATCTGGACGAAACTTCAGTTTCCTTCCGGGTGTGAGCGGAAGTCACCATGAGCTTAGCCATCATGAAAACAATGAAGAAAAGCTAGCCCAATATCAACGTATAAATGTGTGGCACGTTGAGCAGTATGCCTACCTTCTGAACCGCCTGAAGTCGTTTCGTGAAGGTGATGGAACCGTATTGGATAACAGTATGGTGATGTTTGCGGGTGGAATGCGGGATGGCAATGCGCACTCGCCGTACAACCTGCCTATCGTTCTTGGAGGTCGTGCTGGCGGTACATTACAAACGGGCAGGCACATAAAGCTCGCTCCTCAGACAGCGCTCTGTGGTCTCTACGTTGGGCTTGCACGCAGGATGGGAATAAACATCCGTTCGTTTGGAGATGCATCCGTGGAATTGCCTGGTCTGGGTATTCTTCCGGTTTAGTGGTTATGCAATAAGTAGCTATACGGTCTATATCAAAAGACGATTCCGCTAGACGCGATCAAGCTTTGCATGTGTAAGTGCCAGTTTTTTGACGCCAAGGTTGGGGAACGCCACTTGAACGACGCCATCTGCGCCACCGGTACACGCTACGACAACGCCTGTACCGAAGACCCCATGGCTGACTTTTTCGCCCGCACGATAGGGAGGAGTCTCATCGATTGCCTTAGTAACCGCCTCCGTTGCGGCACGGGCATCCGACCATGTGGATGTCGTTGATTTTGATGTTGGAACAAAGCCTTGGTGGGTCTGTCGCTGACGTGGCACAAAACTTGGGAGCCGGCCGCTTGGCGTTGTGAGCAAATGTTGCGGGATGTCCTTAACAAATCGTGACACGGGGTTCATCTGTGTCATGCCAAAGATTGAGCGCCTGGCCGCACAGGTCATCGCAAGAAACTCGCGTGCACGCGTGATTCCAACGTATGCGAGGCGACGTTCTTCCGCAAGGGCTTCTGCAAGATTGCTGTCGCCAAGACTCCTCGCATGCGGGAAGATTCCATCCTCCATGCCAATCATGTAAACGACTGGAAACTCAAGTCCCTTGGCGCTGTGTAAAGTCATCAGCGTAACCAAGCGCCCAGTACTGTTTACCGTATCTACATCTGCAATTAGAGCGGTTTCTTCTAGAAATGCGCGAAGGCTGACATCTTCACTTCGTGCCTCAAAACGCTGAACTGCTGTGAGAAACTCACGGAGGTTTTCGAGCTTGGACTCGGCTTCGATTGACTTTTGGTCTTCATAGTACTTACGTAAGGTCGACTGCTCGAGAACCATTTCCACCAGCGCACTCACGTGCATCGTCGCCAGCTTACTCTGGAACTGCTCGATCGTCGTGATGAATCCGTTGAGAGCGGTTCGAGCTGCAGGGCGAAGGAGTGATCCAGCACAGAGGTCCTTGGCGGCATCCCACAAACTGATTGCCTGGTCAATCGAATGCGCTTCAAGGGCGGCTATCGTAGTATTTCCGATACCCCTGGTGGGAGTGTTGATGACGCGCTTTAGGGAAACAGAATCAAATGGGTTCACAACGAGGCGAAGATAGCCGAGGAGGTCCTTTACTTCTGCACGCTCATAGAACTTCATCCCACCAATCATTTGATACGGAATCTGGAACTGAAGTAACAATTCTTCCATCGCGCGTGATTGTGCGTTCGTACGATACAGAATTGCAATATCACTCGGGCTTCGCCCGGTTCCAATTTGCCGTTGTATCTGTTGCGCAACCCAATAGGCTTCTTCAACTTCATCGCCGGCTTCGTACCAGGTAATCGTTGAGCCCTCGGAATTGTCCGTCCAAAGCTGTTTAGGCTGGCGTTCCGCGTTTCGGCGCACGACGGCATTCGCGGCCTCAAGTATATTTTTCGTGGAACGGTAATTTTGCTCCAGACGAACGAGCCTGCACCCGGGGTGATCCTGAGCAAACTCCGGATAGATGATGCGAACATCTGCACCACGCCAACGGTATATGCCTTGGTCATCATCCCCGACCACACACAGGTTAGCGGTTACGTCATTGGGAGTGCCATCATTGGATGCCAGTAATCTGGTCAGTAGGTACTGCGATCGGTTGACATCCTGATATTCATCGACAAGTACATGTAAAAAACGCGACTGATAGTGGTTGCGAACATCCTCACGCTCTTGCAACATTCGGACGGCCTTCAATATGAGGTCATCAAAGTCGAGAGCCCTATTGCGGCTCAGACGCTCCTCGTACTTACGATAAACGCTTCCTGCGATGGATTCCAGCTGCCCATGAAAGTGCTTTGAAAACCCTTCAGGGGAGACCATTTGCTCTTTTGCACGCGAGATCATTCCGAGAATCACACGGGGCTGAACCTTTTTTTCATCAAGGCTGAGCTCCTTAAGGCACTCCTTGACCACAGCTACCTGATCATCAGAGTCATAGACCAGGAAGTCCCGTGAAAGGCCGATTGATGCGCCCTTTTCGCGTAGCATACGCGCGCACATCGCGTGAAAAGTACCAACCCACATGTCACGCGAGATTCCGTCTCCGAGGAGATGTTCAAGACGTTCGCGTAGCTCGCCGGCCGCTTTGTTGGTGAACGTTACCGCAAGGATCTGCCATGGTCGCACCCCTTGAACCTGAATCAGGTATGCGATTCTATGCGTTACCGTACGAGTCTTTCCGGAACCAGCACCTGCGAATACCAGGAGTGGTCCATTTTCATGCAAAACGGCTTCCTGCTGGGCAGCATTTAGTCCCGTTAGGAGATCATCAGCAATCTGCGTACGGTTTTCGTCGGGGGATGTAAAGAACACAGCATCAGTTTATCCGCAGCAAACACATGTTTGCACTTTGGATACGATTCGGTATTCGGTAGGATTGTTGACAGTGAATATTACTACCCTTTTACATGAACGGATTGCTGCTGGAGATATTCGCATCGATGTTCGAAAATCCCGGGGATGGTCTCCATGGCACCAGCACGGATTGGTCGACCATGATGTAACAGTCGTGACGCCCGGCGATAAAGAGGCTTTTTTGTGGACTGTAAAACGCTTTCGCGAAGCCCACTGCCACTATGCGCTGGTCGGCGGAGGAACATCGACAAGTAAGCCTCCGACAGCGGATGTTCAAATCGAAACCAAATGTCTCGATACGCTGTTCATCGATGACGCCGCATTGGAACTCGTTGTCGGTGCGGGTGTCACTGTGGACGCTGCAGAGGCCTTTGTGGCTGAAAAAGGGTGGACATTGGGACAGTGGCTCGGAAGCGGGGCAACAGCTACCATCGGCGGCTCGATTGTAACGAACGCCATGGGCATCCTGGCCGGCCGGTATGGAAACCTCAGAGACGCTGCTACATCCATAGAAATTGTCGACGCCTCCGGGAACGCTGCTTGGGTCAGTGCACGTGAAGTGTTTGAGACCGCTGGTCCGACGATGTTAACCGTTCGCCTTCCCCTTTGGCTGTCCCCGAATGGACGAGCCCTTGCACGCTTCGCTGGTGTTGGAAGTCCCTTCACGGCAATCAGACAGATTGTGACGGCGCGATTGCAGCCTGCCCATCTGAGTGTTGTCCAAGGCGGCACGGTGACAGTGATTGCAGAGGGCGAAACACACCTGGAAACCGCGCGATATCAGCTTATTGCAGCAATTCTGCAAAAACACGGCGGACAACCGGAGCAGTTGTTAGACCAAACGGCGCACTGGGAGACCATGCTTTCGAATAACCCGTGGACTCAAAACTCTGGTGGCGGCTACTGGGCAGATCGCATTACAGTCGCAGCGGAGTGGGGGTCCTACTCGAGTGTGCTGGATCATTGGACGCATCATGCGACATCGACAGGAGCAACGTTGACTTGGCGAGCAGTCAATCCGACAGTAACGGGCTTCACATTTGTTTTTGATGTTGCGGTTCCAGCGGTGAGTGATGAGCCAGAATGGATAACGGATGCACGGTCTGGATGAGATAACAATTTGTTCATTGTCGGTAAATATGTCAAATGAGTGACTTGAAGTGAATAGCGAAATGGACGATTACTCTTGACGGCTACGCCTCTCTCGTTTGAGTTCACGTACGATGACGACAGCGATTGATTGGTTCCCTGATGTGCTTCGAACGGGAACCAGTATGTCAGGTGGGGCAAGATACAACCTATCGGAATATCATACAAGGCAAGTACCTGTGTGAATATGCCAGAATATGACAGAGTAAATCGTAGCTGTCTGGCGATGGCAGCGTGGAGGATTGCATGAAGGTTCACGTTGGACGGACAACGCTGATGTTGGCATCTGTCGTGACAGTTGCGGCTGGTTCGATATCTGCCCGGCCCGCGCCACCAACGGCGGTAAAACGCGTAGCTGGTCACTCCGGTTCACTTGCCAAGGCTGCGGTGAAAATCCTTCAGGAGAACTGTGTCGCTTGCCACACGGGCGCAAATTCATCCGGAAAGCTCGACCTTTCGTCCCGCGCTGCCCTCCTGCGGGGTGGGATTAGTGGAGCAGCCGTGAACAAGGCGAAACCGGAAGCCAGCCTGCTGATTCGTGCGATGCGCCACGATGGCCGTTCGATGCCTCCATCTTCCAAAGTACGTTCAGCGGATACGGATACTGTCGCAAAGTGGATTGCAGCGGGAAGCCCTTGGGCTGATACCGGTGTAGTTGTCAAGTCTGGTCCGCCTCAAGTTGATGACTATGCGCGTAACTGGTGGTCGTTCAAGCCGGTTCGCGCAGTGCCGCTTCCAGCGGTGAAAGATACAACATGGGCAAAATCGCCGATTGACCGCTTTGTTCTCGCCAAGCTGGAAAAAAACGGTCTCAAGCCAAATGCACCATTGAGCCGTGCTCAGCTATTGCGACGTGTAACATATGACCTCATTGGGTTGCCTCCAACAAAGGCGGAAGTCGAAGCATTCATCGCTGACAAGTCGCCTAATGCGTACGCCAAAGTGGTCGACCGCTTGCTTGCCAGTCCACATTATGGCGAGCGATGGGGACGACACTGGCTCGACCTCGTGCGGTATGCCGAGACGAACTCGTTCGAGCGGGATGGCGACAAACCCGATGTTTGGCGTTACCGCGACTATGTGATCAAGTCGTTCAACGACGACAAACCATATGACCGTTTTATCAAGGAGCAACTTGCTGGCGATGAGCTACCTGATGCTGGCACTGATGGACTGATTGCCACGGGTTACTATCGTCTCGGGCAATGGGATGATGAACCGGTTGATCCTGAGCAGGCTCGTTTCGATGAACTTGATGACATTGTCACAACGACCGGGCAATCGATTCTGGGACTGAACGTGAACTGCGCGCGATGCCATGACAGTAAGGTTGATCCGCTGCCACAGCGGGACTATTACCGCATGGTGGCGTTCTTCAACAACATTAACCGCTACGGTCTTAGGTCGCATGAAAGTGTCATGGAACGCTCACTTAGACCAATCGCCCCAAAGGATGTTGTCGCCAAGTACCAGGCTGATGTCCGTGCCCACCGTGAGAAGTTGCAACAGCTCGACCGCACAATCCGCAACATTGAGCAAAAGGCGCAGAAGACCTTTATCCCTGTCGAACATCAGGAGTTCCGGGATGAGTTCAAACGACCTGGTCTGTTGAAGCTTCGTGTGCCGAACGTCATTACACAACAGGAATTTGATGACTACCTCCGTCTGATAAAAGAACGGCAGGAGAAACGTGATAATCCGCCTCCCGGCTTGGAGACGGCACTCTGTGTAACTGAGCCGGGGGCGAAGCCACGTGACACATTTGTTCTTGCTCGCGGATCCGCCGCAGCACCGACGGACAAGGTGGAGCCTGGATTCCCAAGTGTTTTGGTGGCGCTTGATGCGCCTGTTGAAATCAACCCGGATGGGGCTCCGACAACCGGGCTACGGACTCAGTTTGCTGACTGGGTGACCCAGCCGTCCAATCCACTTACCAGCCGGGTTATCGTGAACCGGGTGTTTCAGCATCACTTTGGGCGAGGTATCGTTCGTACCACGAGTAACTTTGGCTATGCCGGGACAAAACCTTCGCATCCCGAGCTGCTTGACTACCTTGCAAGTCGGTTCGTTGCTGGTGGGTGGAAGTTCAAAGCGCTACACAAAGAAATTCTGCTTAGCAACACGTATCAAATGTCCAGTGCACCCAATGCTGAAGCGCTCAAGAAAGATCCCGAAAATGAGCTATTGTGGCGTGTGGATATGCGGCGCCTCGAAGCAGAAGCAATCCGCGACTCAATCCTAAATGCATCCGGGCAGCTAAACCTAAACATCGGAGGACCCAGCGTACTTGTGCGTATTCCGGATGAAGTCCTTGCCGGTCAAAGTGTGCCAGGTGCTGGCTGGGGACTCTCGAGCCCGGAAGAACAAGCCCGGCGCAGCGTTTATGTCAAAATAAAACGTTCACTCATGGTTCCACTGTTCGCTGCGTTTGATGCCGCTGATACGGACACTGCTTGTCCTGTGAGAAATACAACGGTCGTACCAACTCAGGCACTGTCCTTACTAAACTCACAATTTGTGCAGGAACAGGCTGGTGTATTTGCTAAGTCTGTTGCCGAAAAACATAGTCAGCCTACTGAGCAGGTAACGGAAGTCCTCTGGCGCGTCCTACAGCGCAAGCCCTCCGCAGCGGAAGTGACACGCGGCACCAAGTTTATGGCGAAGGCAATGGCATCCAATGGGCAAAACAATCGCGATGCTCTACGACAGTACTGCATGATTGCTCTTAACCTCAACGAGTTCATTTACATCGATTAGGAGACCACAATGTCAAATACGTTCTGTGGACGAACACGTCGTCAGTTTCTCTGGGAGGTCGGTGCTGGTTTCAGCGGCGTAGCCTTGGCCGGCATGCTGGATCATGACTTTTTTGGGAAGCAAGCCTTCGCGGCTGATGGAAAGACATCCTTCAAAAACCCGCTGGCGCCGAAGGCACCACACTTTCCAGCCAAGGCGAAGGCCGTTATCTTTCTTTACATGTACGGCGGTCCCAGCCATATAGATACATTTGATTACAAACCCACCATGTATGGTCGTGATAATCAAACGATTGAAGTCAAGACGTTCGGCCGCGGTGGACGCCGCAACATCGGACGCATTGTTGAACCCCGTTGGAAATTCAAACAATATGGCGAATGCGGTAAGTGGGTCAGTGACCTTTTTCCAAATGTTGCCAAGCACGTGGATGACATTGCATTCATTCACTCAATGACGGCGGACTCTCCAATTCATGGCTCAGCAATGCTGCAAATGAATAGTGGAAAGATTCTTAGCGGTTCCCCATGTATGGGCTCTTGGATTAACTATGGTCTTGGCACGGTCAATGAAAACCTTCCAGGCTTTGTAGTCATGCTCGATCCGCGGGGTGGACCGATTTCTGGGCCAAAGAACTGGTCTGCCGGGTACATGCCGGCAACCTATCAGGCCACGGTCATTTCGGCTACGAATAATCCAATCCTTGATCTGAAGCGCCCAGAGTCGGTTGCCGCTGAATCTCAACGGCAAATGCTGGATACGCTTCGTCAGTATAACGATGAACACGAAATTCTAAGGGGCGATAACTCCAACCTCAAGGCGCGAATCGCATCCTATGAGCTTGCATACAAAATGCAGTCAAGCGCACCGGAAGCGACTGACCTGAGCAAGGAACCCGAGCATATTCAGAAAATGTACGGTCTCGACAATCCACGAAGCGCGCCATTTGGGCGTCAATGTCTGATGGCCCGACGACTGGTAGAACGCGGTGTCCGCTTTATCCAGATCTATTCTGGTGGAAACCACAATGATGCAAACTGGGATGCCCACGGCGATCTCTTTGACAATCACACGCTTCACGCCGGTGAGACGGACAAGCCGATTGCCGGTCTTCTCGAAGACCTAAAGCAACGTGGTCTGCTTGATTCCACACTGATTGTTTGGGGTGGGGAGTTTGGACGTCAGCCTGTCGCAGAGTACGAGCGTGGAACCGGACGTGACCATAATGCCTATGGCTTTACAATGTGGATGGCGGGTGGTGGAATCAAGGGTGGTGTGTCCGTTGGTCAAACTGATGAACTTGGCAGCAAGGCTGTAGAGAACCCGTATCAGGTCAAGCACTTGCATGCGACGATGCTCAATCAGCTCGGGTTTGACCCAAACAGACTCTCATTCTTCTACGGGGGACTCAATCAGAAATTGGTCGGTGTCGAACATACCAACACAATCAAGGAAGTCATTTCCTGACACGGCGAAGGCGATGCCAACAGGAAGCCCCGGAGATCACCGGGGCTTTTTCTTTGTCTGAACGATTCTTGGGAAAGAGTGACATAGTGTCATGATTGCCCTGGTCAATAACGAACAGTCCTCGTCATCGTGGCAAACAATTGACTGTGACGCTGCATTTTTCGTTTGTAACGGCACCGTGCGGCACATAAACAACAACAGCCTGCCAAGGACTTGACAGGCTGTTGAAGTAACATCGTGATTGCTTACGGCATATGCAAAATCTGAACCTGCACGAAGTCGTGGATCAGGAAGTACATTCGGCCGATGAGCAACGACATTCTTGCCATAATGGTTGATCCGAAAAGAGCACCAAAGGCCACCATTAGTGTGTAACGTCCAAACCTACTCACCGTTGGGATGACTTTGCCCTTCTGCTCAAACGAGAAGAAGAAGTAGGTCATTACCGATGCAAGAATAACCATGAACAGAACGTTGTTCAATGCTGCGCTGAATGGTGTAAGTCCATAGGCGCCTGGTTGATTTACCTCGGGGAGGTCCATTACAGCCTTGCTAGCGGCGGTTCTGATCTTTGGAAAATAGTCTGCCGCAAATGCCTGAAAGGTCTGACCAGCCGTTGCTCCAAGAAACAAACCGAAAATCAAGCGGCTCATCCATGAGTTCTGTTTCGAATAAATCATGTAGAACATCATCGCGGCAGGGATGGCAAACAACATCCACCAGCGGCCCTCGACCATCATCAGTGTCCACCATTGCGGACGCAGGATGTCATTCCATGCGGCGGAAATAGAGTAACCAGCCGCAAGGCCAAGGTAGAGGTGCTCGAAGAAGCGGAACGCTTTATTCTCTTTGTAGAGAATGGAATAAATGCCCAGCGTGCTGGCGACACCCAGAAGGATGACAATGAGCTTTACTGTTTCTTCCTTCACTTTGTCGCTCCTTGTTGACGTTTTCGGTCCTGAATCATTCCGATGTTACCGAGGACAATCAGAAAAATAATGAGCAGGTGTGAGTAAGAAAGGGATGCACTTGCTCTTGTGGCAAAACCTGGGCGCTGCATTACTGTTTCGTACTCATTGGCCCCCTTGAGACCCACAAGCATCCCCTGAAGCTGTCCCGTTTCAAGCATCGGATAAGCCTCAGTCGCCATTACCGAAGTTGGACAAAACAGCGTTGCAATTGGGCTGGAACCCGCCCTTTGGAAGAACTGGATCCAATACACATGCGTTGCCGCAGCTGCGAACTCGATAATCAGACCGACGTCATCTGCCTTTTTGTAATTCGCCATGACCGGAATGGTCGACAACTTGGTCCCTTTGACATCCGTACCGATAGCACCATGAAGGTCATTGACCATTGCCTTCATCAGCGACTGGATACCTTGCGGCGGACGGAAGCCCCAGTTCACCCAGTCTTCTCCATATTTATAGCCTGCCTTGTCCGCGATGCGCTGTGCGGTTGAGCCGCCCAAGTCACGCCCCTGTGGGTCGTTGAAAGCAAAAATGGCAAACTTCATCCGCTTTGACACGATGTGACTAAGCGTTGCTTCCAGTTGGCTGAGGTTTTCCGCAAGCGTTCCAGAACCGAAGTTGCAGGAAACGATAACAAGCTTGTCCTTCGTTTTGGGATTGGCAGAGACGTCTTCGATCGTTTCATAAAACGAACGGGTTGGAGGCGTAATTGCTGGAGGAGGTAGGGGAACATTCACCAAAAGGGGAATCGCCACCACAACTGCGAGCATCAAGTATAGGACGCGACGGTCCAGCTGTGGAATTCTCATAGCTCCTCCTCAAAATACGAACCACGCTCTAATGACAGCCAAAGGCGCAACGCCGTTGCGAGCCCTCCAACGCCAAGCCCGAAGTCAATGGCCATAATGGCCGGGGAGTTGACTTTTTTCAGAATCCAGTTCGCTAGGTTTTCTACCCTGAAGTTTGCTGTCAGCCCTTCATTGGGAATTCCATTTGTGATGGCCTGACCGATAGCAACCTGACCCAACATAATGATCGCAGCTGAGACGAGAAGAATGGTTGCCTCTGTTGAGCGGATTCTAAAGGCACGATAGGCGGCTGAGACGATGTAGAACGCAATGATTGAGAACATCGTAGCGTCAAGACTCTTCATCAAGCCGGAGTATGCAAACTCATTGAGCTGTTGAATCCACGGAGCCTTGATGTACTCCTTGCCGATATGGGCGATGACCATTACGACCATACTGAGTATCAGGACCAGAGAGTACGCCCAGCCGGACTGCGATCGCGCGACCTTGCGCATATGAATCGAAATCAGAGAATACACACCAAGTCCCAGCGCAAAGGACTGTAAAACCGTGGTGATGTCTGAAAACGGCTTGATGTATGCTGTCAGAAAGTTCTTTTGGTCACCTTCAGGACCACTCACAGGCCAAAAGAACTCAAGCGCGTAGAACAAACCCGCTGCGAATGTAACGCCCATAATCAGCGGTCGTCGCAGCTTGGTCGGCACCATTGTTAATGCAAAGAACAAAATAACAGAGACGACAGCGGCCCCTGCCAAATGAGTGTAGAGTGCAGCTCCATGCTGTGTCTGAAACATCACTTACCTCCCTTTGCTGGGGCAAAGTAGCTCGCCACTGGCATATCTTTGTCCTCAAAGAGGTTCTTCACTAATGGAAGCTTTCCAAGTGTGAGGATGAAACCGAGCAGTACAGCAACGAGAATCCCTATTTTGACCCTGTCCTGACCAATCATCGAGCCCAGTAACGTCGGCTGTCGCGTCAGGTACGCTGTCGCTGCATAGTACTCGTCACCGATAATGACATAGTCACAGCTGGCGATAAAGAACGGAATCTGCGTTGTACTTGGGGTCCCCGCGACTTGAATCGCACCAACCATGTTGGCGTTCTCTGCCATAATCAGCGATTCTGCGAAGAAGGTACCGAAAAGGAACGTTGCCGCATACTGCTCGCGCTGAATCATTCCGGCTACGCCTGCGGCATAGGCAAACTGCTGGTTCGAGAGATAGCGTACGTCATCGGATGAAAACGCATCGCCACGCCCCGCTTTGTTATAGGCAGAGCTGATTGCATCTTCAGCAATCGGAAGTAAAGCCGCTTCATAGATGGGCATCTGAACTTTTGTGCCGTAACGCGCCGCTGCAGATGCGATATTTGTACAGATAGCAAGTGCCTGAAGCGTCACGACATCGATACCGCCGAGGCCGGAGGACAGCAGAATTCCACGTCCCATTTCCACCGCACGCCCAACGGCTTCCTCAATAGCTGTCAAACCCGGGATGCGGCGAATAAATAACTTCTTGCCTCTCTGTGCGGCGATGACTGTCCAGACGATAACCGCCGAGATGACAATCAGGATCACACGGGCTGGCCATGTTGCATGATTCATTTAACTTGGTGCCTCTCCTCGGGAAACATCCTTACGACCACCGGATTTCAGGACGGTCAATTCTTCGATTCTTTGTATCAGACATTCAACACCATCCCGGGATGTCAACAGCAACTTTGCCTGTTCCATCCGTTCCAGTCCGAATAATGGTCCCAGAATGGGAGTCATAACCACCACACCCGCACCCATAGTATGTGCCAGAGGGCGGTGCATGTCCAATGCCAATATAGCTGGCACCGATAATCCACGTTTCACCACGAACTCAGCAAGCGATTGAATGAGGACCTCACGTTCTTCCATCGGAAGCTCATCCTCAGTAAGCGAGAACGCATTGCGAAGATTCATGATGCCATGCTTTCCCGCATACGGTTCATACGATCAGTGATGACGGCCCGAACAGCGACATCGTTTCCCCGTGGCGTGATACGAATTCCACGGAATTGGTCCAGGCGACTTGGGAGACGAAGCGATGTCACAAAAAAACCATCCCGCCCCGCTGATGCTCTCCGGATATCGGACCACGCAATATGGCGGTGAAAGAAGGGGAGGCACTTTTGGGTAACACCAGAGTCATCAATTGTGTATGTAACCGGGAACAGGAACTCGCTCATTGCGCTTGTTAAAGCAATCAGCGGCAATACAAGTGCGGCAGGTACCGGCAGGAAGTACCACCATGCAAGCATTGCAGCCACGTATCCAAGCAGGACAAGGAACAACTTCGCCGGCCTTTCCTTCGCCAGATGTATGGTCCATGTCAAACTACCGGGATCTACGACAGTATGCTGCGTAGGAAAACCAAGTCGATTATTGTCAGCTTGTTGGTTTTGCACTGCGGCGCAATTATAGGATGTATGACCATCAGAGTCAACGCAAACCATTCTATGCTTCAGGATTCCTTAATCTCTCCCTGTAGAATAAAAGGCATGCGCAAATCTGTAGCCATTCTTGGCTCCACCGGCTCGATTGGGACGCAAACCCTTGATGTCATTGACCGGATTGGTAATGAGAACATCAATGTTGTCCATCTGGTTGCGAACAGGCGCTCCGCACTTCTCGATGCGCAGGCGAAGCGATTCCCGGCGGCGAAAACATCAGCGGTAAGTGTCGATGGACGGGCAGTCCTTAATGATGCTGTCATGGACCCAAATGTTGATACAGTTGTGGTCGCCGTCAGTGGAGCCGCCGCTTTGGAAGCAACCATCGCCGCTTGTAAACGCGGACTTCGCGTGTGTATTGCCACGAAAGAAGTCCTCGTGGCGGCTGGAGCATTGGTGATGAAGGTCGCCCATGATTACGGTGCCGACCTGCTTCCTATCGACAGCGAGCACTCAGCGCTCTTCCAAGCGATTCAGGGCTATGCCAAGGGTGATATTGACCGAATGCACCTCACGGCCAGCGGAGGCCCATTTCGAACATGGACCAATGAACAAATCAGCAACGCAACAATTGCCGATGCCTTAAACCACCCTACGTGGAAAATGGGTGGCAAGATCACGATCGATTCTGCATCGATGATGAACAAGGGCCTTGAGATTATAGAAGCATGCTGGTTGTACGACATTCCGGAAAATCGAGTGGATGTCGTCGTTCATCCGCAGTCTATCGTTCACTCATTGGTTGAGTTCACGGATGGATCCCTTCTGGCGCAATTGGGCTACCCGGACATGCGGTTACCCATTCAAATTGCACTCCTTCATCCAACCAAGCTGGACACCGGCATTCCCAGATTACATCCAACGCAGATGGGAACACTTGAATTTCATGCCGTAGAAACAGCAAAGTTCCCTGCATTGGAACTTGCACGACAGGCGATGCGTACTGGCGGTACGGTTCCAGCGGTAATGAACGCTGCAAATGAAGCAGTGGTGGCCGCTTTTTTGGATGGAAAATGTACGTTTGCACAAATGCACTCCATTGTCTCTGAGGCTATGGACAGCATAGACCGTAGGGACCCGATGCGTTTGGCAGACATTTTGGATGTCGATACACAGGCTAGGTCCTATGTGACATCGTGCTTGGAGAAACACTTTGGCGCTTCTTAAATCGATGTTTTCTTTGGCGATGCTTGAGTCAGCGATTTCGTTCGTTGTCGTCTTTGCCATCCTTGTTGTCTTCCACGAGCTTGGACACTTCCTTGCTGCGCGTGCGTTCAAAATGCCAATTCTCGAGTTTGCAGTTGGTTTTGGACCAAAGATCCTGACGCTTGCCCGGCGGGGTATTCTCGAATACACCGTACGCTTGTATCCGCTCGGAGGATTTGTGAAGATCCGCGGGATGGAGATTGAAGAAGAGTCAACCGAGAAAGAGGAGAAGCCGTCTGACAAAGAAGACAGCTTCAATAAACGACCCGTTCATCAACGGTTTGCTGTAATTCTTGCTGGGCCACTGGCATCCCTTCTTGTCGGTTATCTGGGATATGTACTTCTGTTTGCGGTCTACGGAAAGCCATCCATGACAGCACAAATCGGACAAGTGATGGCAGGTAAGCCGGCTGCTGTGGCAGGCTTGAAGGCAGGGGATAAGGTCATCTCAATCGATGGCGAACCTGTCACAATCGAGACCCTTGTGCAAACCATTGATGCAAGTAAGGGCAATCCGATGGACTTTCTTGTCGCGGATGCCACGCAGGCTGAGCGACATGTTGTCGTAAAGGCCGAAAAGGACTCCAGCGGTGGAAAGGATGTCTATCGCATCGGAGTACGACCTACGTTTGTCCTCGAGCCATGTAGCTTTGGTACTGCTTGGGCAGAGGCCGGGGCGACGACGTTGCAGTACGGCTCAAAGCTGGTCTCGATTGTAAAAGCGGGTAAGACTAAGGATGCTGTCGGCGGTCCGGTTGGCATAGCACAAACATTTTATGCTCTAGCCGGTACCGGGGCGCAGACGCGTATCGAACTACTGGCTAGTCTGTCGCTGTCATTGTTCATCTTCAATATGTTCCCAATCCCTATATTGGATGGCGGTCACGTGGTATTGCTGACCATTGAAGCGATTCGCCGTCGAAAGCTTTCCGCGATCAACATGCAGCGTGTCTATCTCGCCGGTGCGGCCGTCATGGGGATGCTGTTCCTGACGATTATGTGGAATGACATCGTTAAGCTCATTGGCGCAAAATAACTCTCTGCCAAAAACAGCAGCAAGACGTTAAAGCACAAAACCCCGCAATGGCACGGCAGCCACTGCGGGGTCTTTTGATTGCTCACACGCTAGGTTTACGCGTGCTCTGCTGCTGGCTTCAGTTCATCGAGCAGCTGTTGCTTTAGCGCCGAGATATACGCAACCGCATTGGCAACTTCTATGGTCTCAACGCCTTCTGCGCCCCGTTGCTTGACCTCGATCACACCCGATGCGAGTCCTTTGCCGACGACGACACGAATCGGACATCCCATTAGGTCAGCATCCTTAAACTTCACCCCGGCCCGCTCGTCACGATCATCAAAGTAGACATCAACCCCCGCGGTCTTTAGCTCACGGTAAAGCGAATTAGCCGCTTCGTACTGTGCTTCATCCTGCCGTGCTGCGACGACAATGGTCACCTCAAATGGTGCTACGGAGATCGGCCAAATAATGCCATCCTTGTCGTGGCTTGCCTCGACAATCGCAGCGAGCGAGCGGCTCATTCCAATACCGTAGCATCCCATTTGGATAGGTTGTAGCGTGCCTTCCTCACCAGTCACATCCAGCTGCATGGCCTTTGAGTACTTGTCACCCAGCTTGAAAATATGACCTATTTCAATTCCGCGTGTGGTTCGCATTGTTCCAGTAGTACACATTGGGCAGCGATCGCCATCCTCGGCAACGCGAATATCAGCCGCGACTGTCCAACTAAAGTCGCTGCCAGCGTTTACCCCGGTGATATGGAAGTCAGCCTTATTTGCACCGGTCACTGCATTTTGCATGATCGTCACAGCATGGTCGGCGTACACGGGAACGCCGCTCAAGCCAACTGGGCCGGCGAAGCCAACGGGTGCACCGGTAAGTGCGGTCACCATCGATTCCGGTGCCAGCTCCAGCTCCGATGCGCCAACGAGGCGGGCTAGTTTGACATCATTGACCGAATGGTCACCACGAACCAACACAACAACAGGCTTGCCATCCGCAGTATAAATCAGCGTCTTAATGAAGCTGGATGCCGCGGTATTGAGCAAGGTTGAAACCTCATCGATTGACCGTGCATTTGGCGTATGAACTTCGCTGAGTGAACCGCTTACTGCTTCACTGTCGGCCGCTGGTGCGTTGACTGGACACTTCTCCGCATTTGCAGCATAGGAACAGGAATCGCAGCTAAGGACGGTGTCCTCACCGGCATCGGCCAGAGACATAAACTCCTGGTTGTCCAAGTCTCCAATCGCTCCGCCATCGGCATCCACGATGAGGTAGCGAAGACCGACACGCTGGAAGAATCTCTCGTATGCGGTGCGTTGGGCCTTGTAGCTGATGTCCATCGCGTTGACATCCCGGTCGAACGAATATGCATCGAACATCAAAAATTCACGTGTGCGGATGACACCACCACGGGGTCTTGGTTCATCACGAAACTTCGTTTGAACCTGATAGAGCATCACAGGGAGATCGCGCCACGAGCGTAGCTCTTGCCGTGCGAGGTCAGTGATGACTTCTTCGTGGGTAAAACCAAGCGCAAAGTCAGCTTTGCGGCGGTCCTGCAGCTTGTAGACGACATCGAGGCCCCACCGTCCGGTTTCTTCCATCAGCTCTTTGGGAACCAGCGTCGGCATCCGCATTTCGACGCTGTTGATGGCTTCCTGCTCTTCGCGAAGGACTTGTTCCATTTTGCGGATGACCTTCCACGCAAGGGGAAGGTAGGTGTATACGCCTGCGCCCAGCTTGCGGAGATAGCCCGCACGTAACAACAGCTTATGGCTTGGAATTTCTGCTTCTGCAGGGACTTCGCGCAGTGTCGGGGCGAAGTAGGACGATGCTCTCACTGAAAGGCTCCTCGGATGTAACATCACATCGATAATCTTGATGGAAAGTGTATCACCGCGCGTCCGATGGTCGGGATTGTCAGGTGGGCAGTGGGTACCACCAACGATGTATATTGAGCCGTGGCAAAAGTTAAGACGAAACAAGGGACCGCGGATGCATCCGACCTTCCTGAACTTGAATCGGCACTACAGTCGCTCTATCGCCTTCAAGTACGTGCTTTGTGGATGCTAGCCGTCCGGGTAGTCTTGCTTTCGATGCTTATCACCGTCTTGCGTATTACGATTCCGGGTGTACGAAGTGTCTCGATGATACTAGATGCCGTTGCCGGCTCGCTTGCGCTATGGCCATTTTGGACAAGTATCGGCCGAAACTGGGCTTGGAGATACAAACTGGCGGATGCATATATTAAGGCGTCAAGGTTTGACGATGCCTTGGCAGTCCTTGAGCCGTTACAGGGTGTTCAGGCGCGATTGTTTGATGCGGATGGCCACGGTCGGGCATTGAAGGCATTGGCCATGGAGAAAAGTATTGAACCCCGATGAGTTTAAGTGGCAACCCATTTTTTACAAGTGGCTGGTTGCCACGTTTGTGATGGCGTTGGTGGGTGGGTTTATATCGGTCCGCCTCGGGTATCCCGCGTATCTTATTGGCGGTGTGAGTATGGTAATGACGGGGATGACAGGCTTGTTTGTGCTTGCCAGCAAACTCTCGGGACGGAATAGGTAAACAATAATGGCTTGGTTTTTCAGTGCAACTGTCCGGTCGGTTGCTGATCTGGTGCCTCTCCGTGATGTCTTTCAGGCGCGTCGTTCAGGTCAACGCAAAAGCGTCGATGACACGGTTGCCTCGATAATCTCCAATGTACGCACAGGCGGCGATGCAACGCTGCTGTCGCTTACGCGTCAATTCGATTGTCCTGAGTTCACTACATTGCGTGTCCCCGATGACGCAATCTTGTCGGCCCGAGCCAGAATAGCGGCCACGCCACTCGAAGCTGCGTTGTTAGCTGCGCGTGTACGTATCGCGCGGTTTCATGAGGCTCACCGGCGCTATTCCTGGCTGGATGATTCCGTAGCCGGTGAGCGGCTCGGACAGCGCATCATTCCCTACGGACACGTCGGGATCTACGTCCCTGGAGGGCGTGCTGCATACCCAAGCACTGTTCTTATGACTGCTGTGCCGGCAAAGGTCGCCGGCGTTGGCAGAATAATCATGTGCACACCGCCGCAGGCTGAAACCGGATTACCACCGGATGGCACATTGGCCGCGGCGCACATAGCTGGTGTCGATGAAGTCTACGCCATAGGTGGGGCACAGGCGATTGCAGCGATGGCATATGGGACAGAGTCAGTTCCGCAGGTGGACAAGATTGTTGGCCCCGGTAACGCTTATGTGAACTCCGCTAAGCGCATGGTTTATGGGGATGTCGGGATTGATATGTTGGCTGGACCCAGTGAGGTAGCAGTTGTAGTCGATGAGACGGCGGATGTTGCGGGAGCTGCGCGTGAACTGATTGCACAAACAGAGCATGACCCTATGAATGCAGCATTACTGGTCGCTTCCAGTGCAGGTTTGATTTCGCGAATCAATGATGAGATCGAGCTACAGCTGTCGACGCTTCCCCGTGCCGACATTGTTCGTGCATCACTTTCGGAGCAAAGCGTGGCTGTCGTATGCAATGACCGGGCATTGATGGTTGCGGTTGTGGATTCATTTTCGCCTGAACACCTGCACCTCGATGTGCTGGATGCTTGGGAAATGGCCCATGTTGTCCGAAATGCCGGTGCGATATTGGTTGGTAAACACACATCAGCCGCACATGGTGACTATGTTGCCGGACCGAGTCATACGCTGCCTACTGCAGGCGCCGCCAGGTTTTCAAGTCCATTAAATGTAGATGATTTTACAAAGAAGTCCAGCATAATTTGGCTTGACGAGCGTATAAGTCGGAAACTTGCCCCAGTTGCAGAAGCCATTGCCAGCTGTGAAGGCTTGGAAGGCCACGCTCGTTCGGCACGCGGTGAGGTCTTGGGAGAAACAGCATGAAGACATTGGTGATGCACTGGAATCGGATGCCGTTGTACGTTCGTATTCTGATCGCCCTGATCATCGGCTCGCTGCTTGGCTACATTCTAAACACGTTTGGAAAGCCTGACTGGGTTGTTTACCTTGAGCTGCCATCCAAGACGATTCTTCGAATGTTGTCGATGTTAGCCCCGCCGCTTGTTCTAGTGGCAGTCATTCAAGCCCTGGTGAAGACCGAAATTCCGGCAGGTGTGGCTCGACGCCTTGGCGGGCTTTTGCTACTCAATACGGTCGTGGCTATCCTCATCGGCCTCTTTGTCGCAAACGTTCTTCGCCCAGGAGCAGGCGCCAATCTAGAGAAACCAGCGCCAAAGGCAACACTTGCATCCAAAGAGTCCGATCCGGAGAAGAAGCTAATTCTGGAAACGATGGAAACAGCGGGCTACAAAGCTCCCGAGCCGAAGAAGGATGTCTTTGCGGCCTTTATTGACAATGTTCCCAAGAGCATTGGTGCACCGCTGAACGAAAACAATGTAATCGGTGTCATTTTACTCGCGCTGATGTTTGGAGTTGCCCTTCGAAAGCATAAGGACACGGCAGTTCGCACGGTTGTTGATGTAATCGATGTTGCATTTGCAACGCTGGTATCTGTTCTAATGGGTGTGTTGCAGTGGGTTCCTCTTGGTGTTGGTGGAGTTGTTGCAACCATCGTTGCGGACAAGGGACTCGCGCCACTGCTATCGCTCGGCTGGTTTATCGTCGCGGTGATCGGAGCGTTGATTCTTCAGGCTGTCTGGTACCTCGTTCGAATCAAGTTTGGTAGTTGGGCGTCGCCGAAACTGGTCATAGAAGGTTGTCGGGACGCATTGGTGATGGCCTTTTCAACGGCCTCTTCAACGGCAACCATGCCGGTGACCTACCAGTGTCTTCGGGACAAAGTCGGGCTCAGGGAACGTTCGGCATCATTAGGGGCACTTGTTGGGTCAAACTTTAATAATGATGGTACTGCTCTCTATGAGGCAGTAGCTGCGCTGTTTGTCGCACAGGTCCTCGGTATCAACCTGTCATTGACTGCACAGGTGGTGGTTGTGCTGACCAGTATCGTTGCATCGGTTGGCGCCGCAGGAATTCCGGAAGCAGGGCTTGTCACGATGGCTTTGGTCTTCAATGCTGTTGGGCTGGACACTGGTTTTATTGCATTGATTTTCTCCGTCGACTGGTTCCTTGACCGCTGCCGAACCGCGATAAATGTTATGGGAGACATCAATGTGGCGTGTATTCTTGATGGCCGTAAGCGCAAGGATGCATCTGAGGAGCTGCCAGCCTGATGGAGTTATCGGGCTATCTGGTCCAGCGCGGTGGTCGTCTGCTATTGCTGTCATCGGATGGCAAGCGCTTACTGCGCCTTGTGAGGCAAACTCTGATACAGCCGTTACCCGGACTTTGGACGGCAACGGAATTTGGGGACAGGGTGTTTATCGTTGATGGTGGAGTGGATGGCTCGGTTTATCTCACGGGGGGTATCCGCATCTGCGTTGTGGACGTGGCATCAGGCCGTCAACGTCTTCTGTTCCCCGATGGTGTGATTCGAGACCACATAGGGCGCCCTGTCAACGAAATAGAAGGGATGTCATCGGCAGGGATTGCGGATTGGCAGATTATTGGAATGCGCTTGCTCGCAGGCGAACGGGTCATTCATATCACGATGAGCCATCCGGTCAGCGGGACTGCCGTCTGCGCTATCGATGCGCGGACCGGTTCTGCAGTGGTCTCGCAGACTGGCATCTGGCGATGCATGGCATCTGCTGTTTACATCGATGAGCAGGCTGGGGTGATGGCGTCTGTTGAGCGTGATGCATTTGACATCCCGCTTGTTGTTACGACCAAAGGCTCTGGTGCACGGTTAGTCATAGGAGTTCCCGCTGGTGCTATTGGTAAGTTCAGTGAGGTTGCCGTAAGTCCGGATGGCAAATGGGTTGCTGTGGTGCTGTCAGGTAGTGCGGTCTACATGATTGATGTGGTTCGCCGTACGAGTCGTAAGGTCGTTTCGGGTGTTTACACATGCCCTAAGTGGAGCAAGTCCGGTAAGTCGCTGTCGATGTTAAAACATGTGGGTGGAACACCGAAGCCCGATGTGGTTGTCGTCAATCCAGTGACTGCCCGTGAGGTTGTCGCTGTTCAAAGTGTGGATGCCTACGACATCGTCACGACGAAGCTGCCGGACTGGAAAATCAAACCGACTACGTGATAGTATTGGTCAGACGCAGCCATACCCAAGCGGTAAGGGAGCAGATTGCAAATCTGTCATGCACCAGTTCGAATCTGGTTGGCTGCTTCGAGAAAACAGGTGTTCCAGTGTGGGAACACCTGTTTTTTCTTGCATTCGGACAGCTGTATTAACTTCACTTATCCTTTCGGCAGGTAGGAACTACTCGAGGGTTTGGCGAATCGTGCGTTTATGTCAAACGATGTTGATCACGAGAGTATTGCTGACCGGGACCGTGCGTTGCTTGGCCGCGTGATGCGGCGGCAGGTACGTTTATCACTTGGAGTCGCGTCGGTGTTTCTGGGGATTGTGTTTTTGTTACCTGTATTCAATTTTTATTTTCCAGACATCGCCGCTCAGAAAGTGGGCGGCTTTACGCTGACCTGGTTGATCTTGGGAGTACTCTTTTATCCGATTACATGGGGTTTGAGTGCGATTTTCATCCGGCAATCAAATGCCCTTGAGGACGCTATCGAGCGGGATGAGAAAAACGGGGTGCTTCGTTGATTCCATTACTTTTTGTCATTCTCGTAACCGTTGCGACGGTACTGCTCGGCATCATTGCCACCAAACGGGCGCAATCTGCATCTGACTTTTTCGTAGCCGGTCGTCAGGTCAGTGTCTTCATGAATGCATCGGCTATCTCAGGGGAGTACTTGTCTGCGGCATCGTTTATGGGTGTTGCCGGTTTGGTGATGCGATTTGGCTATGATGCGATGTGGTATCCGGTCGGATATGCGGCTGGTTATTTATTCCTTCTATTGTTTATCGCTGGTCCTCTTAGACGCTTTGGAGCGTATACGATTCCTGATTTTGCCGAGGGGCGATTTGATTCGCCATTGTTCCGCAAAATCGCTGTGTCCTTTGTAATGTTTATTGGGTTCTTCTATACGATGCCCCAAATGAAGGCTGCGGGGGTGACGATGGGGTCCATTATGCAATGGCCCTATTGGGTTGGAATCGTTGTAGTTGGAACCGTGATCACATTCAATGTTGCCCTTGGTGGAATGAAAGGGATTACGTTTGTACAGGCATTTCAGTACTGGGTAAAGGCATTTGCGATAGCGGTACCGCTATTTGTGATCATGTCCGTCTATGGAGGCTATACATCCACGGTTTCCAAGATTGCCAGTAATGCATCCGGCTTTCCGGTACTTTCATCGGATGGCAATTACAAGATAAATGGCAAGGCAAAGGCGCCAACCAACGTTGTGGCGTTTCAGGCCGTTGAAGCCGATGTGACATTCAAAACCGCCACAGTGATTGGCAAAGTTTCACCAAGTCGTAAGCCTGAGGTTGGTGAGGATGACTTGGTTCTTGATGGCATCATCAAAGCGGGTCCTGTCTCTGCTGGCACATCGGTACACTTAATGCCGATTATCGTGACCAAGGGCGGCATTCCTGTTGAGAAGGATGGAAAAGCTGTTGTCACCGGAGTCAAACTCGAGTTTGACGAGCCAGCCGAGCTTTCACTTACGAGCGGTCTGCCTGTTCCAAATGCGCAGCGTAATAGTAAGTGGCTAGCTCCATTTGGCACACTGACCAGCAAGCATGGCTACCCACTTCTGTACACATACAGCCTGATCATTGCGCTTATATGTGGGACGGCAGGCTTACCGCATATTCTGGTTCGCTTTTACACAAACCCCGATGGTCGGTCGGCGAAGAAGACGACATTCTGGGTGATGGTGTTGATCGGTGTCTTCTACTTCTTTACACCAATCTGGGGAGCGGTAGGCCGTGAGTTCATCCCGGGTCTTTACATTCCTAATAAGACGGACTACGTCGTCATCAACTTACCTGGTCAGGTTCCTGGTGTTTGGGGGGATGTACTCAAGGGTGTTACCAGCGCCGGTGCCTTTGCCGCGTTTATGTCGACCTTCAGTGGATTACTCGTTTCAATGAGCGGTGCGTGGGCCCATGACATTTTTGGTCGCATACTGAAACCGCAATCCAGCCCTATCGAACGGATTACAGCGTTCAAGTTTGCTGCGATAGTCATAGGTGTAATCTCGATGGTTCTTGGACTCTTCATCGAGACGTTTGATATAGCAATGCTGGTCGGATGGGCATTTGCCATTGCTGCGGCCAGCTATTTTCCACTACTCCTGCTGGGTGCATGGTGGCGGGGACTGACAGCAACGGGTGCGGCAAGCGGAATGCTGGTGGGAGGCATGGCAAGCCTTACAGCAATCATTGTCTTCATGCTAAGTGAGCGGAAAGTTCTAGTCGTCGCGGATCCTCTCTTGAAGTCACTTTGTGAGCAACCGGCAATTTGGGCGGTACCGCTGTCTCTCGGGGTGATGTATGTGGTGTCGATGGCTACAAAGGCGAGTATTCCATCCGATGTGGACGAAAAGATGCTTCGTTTGCATGCGCCTGAGGGGCTTGGGTACAGCAAGGATTACATCGCATCCGACCACTAGGCATCTTGCACGAAGTCCTTTGCGTGATAGAATCGCAAGGTTCAGTGTGTGTCACTGACATTTATTTGCGTGTCGATAATCTTGATACGTGACTAAAAAGTAGTTTTACTACGCCAAAGCCTGTGCCAAGGTACAGGACCTGGAGGAAATATGGCTCGAGAATCGTGGAAAACCCGGGAAGCCCGTCGCGTTGCGACGGTTGCCCGCTACGCTGAGCGTCGTGCTGAGCTAAAGGCTCGTGCGAACAAAGGCGATTTTGATGCAAGCATGGAGCTTGCTTTGTTACCACGGGATTCATCCCCAACCCGTGTAAAGAACCGCTGTTCAATCACTGGCCGCGCCAGTGGTTTTATGCGTAAGTTTGGCGTCTCCCGCCAGACATTCCGTGAACTGGCTCACCGTGGACTGATTCCCGGTGTAACGAAGTCGTCCTGGTAGTTTTGGAGGTCTGTAATGGTAGTTTCTGATCCAGTTGGTGACCTCCTGACCCGCATTCGTAATGCACAGGCGGCTAATCATGACTCGTTGGAAGTTCCTTCATCCAAGTTGAAGTTGGAAATCCTTCGCATTCTCCTCGAGGAAGGCTATATCAAGTCTTATGAGCTCGTCGAGTCTGCACCTCAGAACAAGATTAAGGTTGCGTTGAAGTACGCTCAGGGTGTGGGGCATCGCCGTACGCCAGTGATTGACACAATCAAGCGTGTTTCGAAGCCTGGTCTTCGTGTCTATGTGTCTTCTGAAGATATCCCGATGGTCAAGCGTGGTCTGGGTATCGCCATCGTGTCAACAAGCCGTGGCTTAATGACGGGCCGGGCGGCAAAGCGTCTTGGTATCGGTGGTGAGGTCGTCGCGACCATCTTCTAAGTTCTGTACTGCATTTTGCAGTCGGTGATCGAGACCTGTCGCATATGTCGGCAGGGGAGTAACCTGATATGTCCCGTATTGGAAAGCAGCCTATTGCGCTGCCTGCTGGAGTGAGCATCGTAACGGATGCGGATGGCAAGACAACTGTCACCGGTCCTAAGGGTGTTCTTGTTCGTACATTGAATCCGGATATGCGTGTTGAAGTCGAAGGCTCGACCGCAGTTGTAATCCGTCCGACTGACTCTGAGCGTCATCGTGCGATGCACGGACTGACCCGTACGCTTCTTGCGAACATGGTCATCGGTGTGTCGGCTGGTTACGCAAAGGTTTTGAATGTGACTGGTGTTGGTTTCCGTGCTGTGATCGAAGGTCAAAACCTCGTTCTCAGCGTCGGCTACTCACACCAAGTGACCGTTGCGCCGCGTCCTGGTGTCAGCTTCAAAGTGGAGCAGGACAACCAGCGTATGCCAATCATCACCGTGATGGGCATCGATAAGGAAGTTGTCGGTCAGACCGCAGCGGAAGTCCGCAAGGTCCGTCCGCCCGAGCCTTACAAGGGCAAGGGTATTCGTTACAGCACCGAGGTTATCCGTCGCAAGGCTGGTAAGTCTGGTAAGGCTGGTAAGGGCGGCGGCAAGGGCGGCAAGAAGAAGTAAGCCGTACCCGGTAGGAGTCGCGGCAGTTCCGAGACTCTGTGAAAAGGATTTTATTAATGCAAGTAAATAAGAACGCAACACGTTCGCGGCGTCACAGTCGCATTCGCAAGCGTGTTTTTGGTACGCAGGAAAGACCCCGATTGAATGTCTATCGCTCAACAGCGCATATTTATGCGCAGGTGATTGATGACACAACAGGGCGAACATTGGCGAGTGCTACATCCCTTGATGCCACCATCAAGGCAGCAACGAGTGGCGGAAACATTGCGGGTGCAGTCGCGGTCGGCAAACTGGTTGCGGATCGTGCTCTCGCAGCAGGTATTAGCAAGGTCGTGTTCGACCGTGGCGGATATCTCTATCACGGACGGATCAAGGCGCTTGCGGATGCGGCGCGTGAGGGAGGCTTAGATTTCTAATGGCACGCATTAATGTCGACGCGCTCGACCTCGAAGAGCGTATTGTTCGTACTAACAAGGTTCAGAAGACCCACAAGGGTGGACGAACCATGTCATGGTCTATTCTCGTTGTCGTTGGGGATGGACAAGGCCACGTTGGTGTTGGAATTGGCAAGGCCCGCGCAATCCCTGATGCAATCCGCAAGGGGACAGAAGCGGCCAAGAAGGCTGTCTTTCTTGTGCCAATCGTGGATGGCTCCATTCCACACGAAGTTCTGGCAAACCATGGTGCATCCGAAGTTCTCTTGAAACCGGCTGCAGAAGGTACCGGAGTCGTGGCCGGCGGTGCAGTTCGTGTACTGCTTGAGTTAGCTGGAGTGCGTAATGTCCTCGCAAAGTCCATCGGTGCAAACAATCCGGTGAACAATGCATGGGCATGTGTAGATGCGTTGAAGCAGCTGCGTACTGTAGAGCGTGTGGCTTCCCTACGTGGAAAGTCCGTCTCTGATATCAAGCGTGGCGCTTTGACTGCGGAGGTAAGTGATGTCCAAGCTTGAGATCACATTGAAGAAGAGCCCGACCGGGTTTGAGAAGTCGCAGGGTGCTACTGCACGTGCACTTGGTCTGACCAAGGTCGGACGCACCGTAGTACAGCCTGACAACGATTCGATTCGTGGCATGATTTTTAAGATCCGTCACATGTTGCAGGTTGTGGAGGTTGCTGAATGAACCTAACAGATCTCCGTCCAGCAGACGGATCTACGCATCGCCGAAAGCGTATCGGTCGTGGTCCAGGCTCTGGACATGGAAAGACCAGTACCCGCGGTCACAAAGGTGACAAGGCAAGAGGTTCTGTGCGCCCTGGATTTGAGGGTGGACAGACTCCACTGCACCGTCGTCTTCCAAAGCAGCGCGGTATCGGTGTTGGTCTGACAGCACGAGGGTTTAACACAGGTCGTTACAAGACGCATTACACTGCGGTAAACCTCGATGTCATTGCGGATCGCTTCGAAGCAGGTAGTGAGGTGTCTCCAGAGGCGCTTCAGGCGGTTGGTCTTATCAGCACGCTTGAGCTACCGGTCAAGATTCTGTCCCGTGGCGGTGTTGACAAGCCATTGACAGTGCGTGCTCACAAGTTCAGCGCAGGTGCACAGGTTGCAATCACTGCTGCTGGAGGAACTGTAGAAGTCCTCTAGGCTTCTGACAGATCCGGTGTCATTGGCGTGTCTGGCGCAAGCTCTGCGGCAGGCACGCCTTACCGGTTATTTTTGGTCCAACTCTGAGGATAACGATGCTACAGAAGTTGCAGGCTGCGGTGCAGGTTCCGGATATCCGGCAGCGCTTACAGTATGTTCTGATTATATTTGCCGTTTACATTTGTGCATTGCATGTGCCCGCCGCTGGAATCAACCATGATGCCATGGACCGGCTGCTGCAGTCCGGTCTGTTGAACGCACTGGATGTATTTTCCGGTGGTGCACTCAAAAAGTTCTCAATCATTGGACTGTCGATTACGCCTTACATCAATGCTTCAATTTTCATGCAGCTGATGACAGTGGCGATTCCGCAGCTCAAAGCACTTCAAAAGGAAGGCGAGAGCGGACGCAAGCGTATTAGTAGTTACACGCGGTATGCATCCGTTGCCTTGGCAATGGTTCAGGGCATCGGTTTGTGCAATGTTCTGATTTCCAACGGCGCGCTGCAACCGGGATTCATCTCCATTGCTACGACAGTAACCGCACTTACAGCAGGCACCATGTTTCTCCTGTGGCTTGGTGAGCAAATCACCGAGCGGGGAATCGGTAACGGAATCAGCCAGATTATTTTTGTTGGAATCATGGTGTCTATTCCTGCGCAGGTGTCAAAGACTGCCGTTGCGGTACGCGATGGCGCGGTTCCGGTGATCGGTGTAATCGCAATCGTGGCATTGTTCCTTGCATCGATTGTTGGCATTATTTATATGACGCAGGGTGTCCGACGTATTCCCGTGCAACACATGCGGAAAGTTGTCGGCAAGCAGATGACGAGTGGGGGATCCTCGTTTCTTCCACTGAAGGTCAACACCGCTGGTGTGATTCCTGTCATTTTTGCGATGTCTCTTCAGCTCTTTCCACAGACACTTGCCCAGTTTTTCCCTGCGGGAACTCCGGTTGGTGACATTCTGAAGAGCGCGACGGAGTGGCTGACCCCTGGTTATCGAGACCCACGCTTCGGTTTCTTACCCGGTGTGCTCGCGTCTCTCCTCTTCACTATTCTTGTACTCTTCTTCACGTACTTCTACACTGCTATCCAATACGATACGACGGATATAGCAGATAACTTGAAGAAGTATGGATCGTTCATCCCAGGTTATCGGCCCGGTAAGCCGACGGCAGAGTACCTCGATAAAGTTCTGACCCGTATCACGTTTGCAGGCGCTATCTTCCTTGCGGGGATTTCCCTTATCCAATATTGGGCTCCGGTAATGACGAGCGTGCCTACCTTTAGTTACGTCGGTGGTACATCGTTGCTCATCGTCGTCGGCGTAGTGATGGAAACGATGCAGGCGATGGAAGCTCAGGTAGCGATGAAGGGCTACGATGGTTTCATAAAGCGTCGCGGTGATGACAGTGACAACATGTTACGGGGCCGTGCCCGGTAAGCAGACGTGTTGTTGGTCATGATGGGCCCTCCGGGCTCTGGTAAAGGCACACAGAGTGCTCGGATTGCCGAGCACTTTTGTGTGCCACATTTGTCTACGGGAGCCTTGTTTCGGGATGTTCTCGAGAAGGAACCAGATTCCGACATTGCCAAGGCTGCTGCGGTCATCACGAGTGGCGGTCTAGTTGACGACGCAGTGGTGATGGATGTTGTCGCGGCTGTACTGCAACGTTATTCATGCAATGTCGTTCTCGATGGATTTCCAAGAACGACTCATCAGGCCGATCTGTTTGATGCATGGTTGAGTTCAGTTGGGATGAAGATAGACAATGTGGTCTTTCTGCACGTCCCCAATGATGAGCTCATCGAGAGACTTGGTGCCCGGCGGACTTGCAAAGGTTGTGGGTACATTGCGAGCTTGCGCCTCGAAGATGCCGACACGGGAATACCGTGTCCGCGCTGCAGCGAAGACTTGTACCGTCGGGAGGATGATCGACCTACAGCAATCAGTCGGAGATTGGCAATCTATGAAAGCCTAACCGCTCCGCTTCTGGCAAAGTACATGGAAACCGGGCGGTTGCTATCTATCGATGGCACGCAATCTCCTGATGCCGTGTTTGCGGATATTTGCGAAACGGTCACTCATCCGATATAACTGGAACTTGTGTGTGTCCCTACGTAGAATCGTGGGGAATTAGTGTGCGTCTATCTATTGGCACACACGTAGATGGAACGGAGAACTGCTTAGAATATGGCTGGTAAACCAGGCGGATATCGCCCATCATCAGGTCGCCCAGGTGGCGGACAAAGGAGCGGAGGCTCTCGTCCCGCACAGGGGCGGGTTGGCGGCGGTCGTCCGTCACCGGCGCGCAAAGTCGAAGACGAGCAGCCTGAAAAGGAATCTGGAATTGAGGTCCAAGGTGTTGTGGTTGAGAACCTTCCCAACACCATGTTCAAGATTCGTCTTGACAGTGGCCACGAGCTGCTGGCCCACATTTCCGGGAAGATCCGTATGCATTACATCAAGATCCTCCCTGGAGACCGTGTGTTGGTGGAGTTGACGCCTTACGACTTGACGCGTGGGCGGATTCTTTATCGATACAGGTAGGGGTCGGAGAAGGGGAATGCAATGAAAGTCCGAGCTTCTGTTAAGAAGATTTGCGACAAGTGCAAGGTAATCAAGCGTGAGGGCGTTGTTCGCGTCATCTGCAAGAACCCAAAGCACAAGCAACGCCAAGGTTAACTTGGTTATCTAGGAGAAATTATAGTGGCCCGTATTGCTGGCGTGGATCTTCCACGCGATAAGAGCATCGAGTACGCGCTTCCGGATATTTTCGGTGTCGGCTTGTCCGGCGCACGGAAGATTCTGGAGCAGGTCGGTATTGACCCGCGTACAAAAGTTGCAGAGATGTCTGAGTCGGATGTTTCCAAGCTCCGCGAGGTGATTGAGAAAGAATGGCGTGTCGAGGGTGACCTTCGTCGTCAGATTCAGATGAACATCCGCCGCCTGCAGGAAATCCAGTGCACGCGTGGTATTCGCCACCGTCGTGGTCTCCCTGTTCGTGGGCAGCGCACCTCCACCAACGCACGCACCCGCAAGGGACCAAAGCGTACGGTTGGTGCAAAGAAGAAGAAGAAGTAAGGCTGAATCATGGCACGAAAATCTACATCTGGTAACAGAGGCAAATCCAAGGCGAAAAAGAATATCGCCGTTGGTGTCGCGCACATTCAGAGCACCTTCAATAACACCATTGTTACGCTTACCGATACCAAGGGTGATGCCATATCGTGGGCATCGGCTGGTCAGGTTGGCTTTAAGGGCTCCCGCAAGGGTACACCTTTTGCTGCTCAGCTCGCTGCTGAGCAGGCTGCCCGCAAGGCGCAGGAACATGGTTTGAAGCGTGTTGAGGTTAATGTCAAGGGTCCTGGCAGTGGTCGTGAGACTGCTGTGCGCGCTTTAGCGCAGGTTGGCCTTGAGATCACGGTTATCCGTGATGTAACGCCATTGCCTCATAATGGCTGTCGTCCACCTAAGCGTCGTCGCGTCTGACGATGCACTCGTAAACTCCCGCTGCTGGGCAGCGATGGAGGAGGAAGAGATTTATGTCTAAATCTAAAAATGCGGTTAGCGGGGATGCCCGTTGCCGCCAGTGTCGACGGGCTGGCGAGAAGCTCTACATTAAGGGGGCTCGCTGCTATTCGAAGAAGTGCGCTATTGAGCGTCGCAACTATGCTCCAGGTTGGCAGGGCAATACGGGCCGCCCAGCCAAGATTACGGACTATGGAAGCCAGCTTCGCGAAAAGCAGAAGATGCGTCAGGTTTACCGCGTTCTAGAAGGGCCATTCCGTGCGTACGTTGCTGAAGCAACACGCCGTCGTGGTGTTACCGGTGAAAACCTCCTGCAGCTTCTCGAACTTCGTCTCGACAATGCGGTTTTTCGCCTTGGTTTTGCCACATCCCGTGCGCAGGCCAGACAGTTTGTAAACCACGGTCATTTCTTGGTCAATGGTCGTACCGTTGACATTCCTTCAATTCAGCTTCGTCCTGGTGATGTTGTGACATTGGCTGAGTCCGCACGTCGCAATGCACTAATTCAGGATGCGCTTGCATCCGGTGCCGGACGCGTACCAAGTTGGTTGTCCCTCGATGTCAACCAGTTCTCGGGCAAGGTAATCACCGCGCCACGACGAGACGAAGTTGATACGACGGTGAAGGAACAGATCATTATCGAGTTCTACTCACGTTGATGCGTTGCACGACTGCATAAGTGGTCAAAGGAGAAAGAATGGTTCATTCCGATTCTAGAGAGCCAGAAATCAGCGTCCTTGAGACGGAGGGAAACTACGGCAAGTTTGTTGTCGAACCTCTTGAGCCTGGTTACGGTCCCACCCTTGGTAACTCGTTGCGACGTGTTCTGCTTTCGTCAGTCGAGGGAGCTGCTGTTACATCGGTGAAAATCGAAGGCGTACAGCATGAGTTCCAGTCGATTGCGGGTCTCAAGGAAGATGCTACTGAGCTCTTTCTGAACCTCAAGGAATTGTGTGTCAAGGTCCATGACGATGCCATCGAGCGTGGCGAAGATGTATGGACACTACGGATTGATGCAAAGGGAGCGGGCGTCATCACTGGAGCAGATGTTAACTGCCCCACAGATGTTGAAATCGCCAATCCTGATGTATATCTGGCGCGCATTTCTGATGAAGCGGCGAGTTTGTATGTTGAGCTGACGGTTCGGACCGGTCGTGGCTATGTCATGCCGGATACATCCCGTCGGTCGGACATTATTGGTGAAATTCCGGTTCCATCGGCGTTTGGTCCAGTGCGGAAGGTCAACTATACGGTTGATCCTACCCGTGTTGGTAACCGAAATGACTATGAGCGGCTTACGCTCGAAGTCACGACCAATGGCACCATCGAGCCGGCTGTGGCTGTATCACAGGCTGCCGAGCTGCTTACGGAGCACTTTGAGCGATTTATGACCCTTACCGGGCGTCCGCTTCGAACGGCTCCTGCACTCGCTGCAAGTGCGCAAGCAGCGATACCGGCTGGTCATCAACAGCGGATTGAGGAGTTAGACTTCTCGGTTCGTACATACAACTGCCTGAAGAAGGCGCAATTGCTGACACTACATGACTTGACTCAGATTTCTGAAGTTGACTTGCTGAATATCCGGAATTTCGGACGCAAGTCTCTCACGGAAGTGAAAGAAAAACTTCAGGAGTTGGGACTTGCTCTTAAGGACTCGGGGCTCGGTGAGTACCCGGATTTCGATGAGGAGTAAATAAATGCGACATAGGATTGGCGGCCGACAGTTCGGCCTTCCATCGGATCAGCGGAAGGCGCTGCTCAAGGGACTTCTGCGCTCGATGATTATCTACAAGCGCATCGAAACCACTGAGACCCGTGCCAAAGAGATTCAACCCCTCATCGAGAAGCTCGTGACTCGTGCGAAGGATGACTCAGTTCATTCCCGCCGTATTGCACGTGCAACTTTCGGTGGTCGTTCTGCGGATGATGAAGATATTGTGAAGGAACTCTTCACAGTCATCGCTCCGGCATTCGCTGAGCGCCATGGTGGTTACACTCGTATGGCTAAAAAGGGTATTCGTCGTGGAGACGGTGCTCCGATTGTTATATTGGAGTTTGTTGACGGTTAATCAGACCAGGTTTGGTGGTGTTGATTCGTGACAGGTAAGCGCATCCGGATGCTTGTTGAGTATGACGGTTCCGATTTTGAGGGCTATCAGCTCCAACGACCGGATGTGCGATCTGTTCAGAGTGAATTGGAAAGAGCATTCACGCAGTTGGCTGGATACAAGGTCCGTGTGCACGGAGCCGGAAGAACAGACAAAGGTGTACATGCTTCAGGGCAAGTGGTTCACGCGGATGTCTGCTGGCGGTTTAGTTCGGAGCAGGCTGAGGTTGCATTGAATGCGATTCTTCCGCGGGATTTGGCTGTTCGAGGTGTGATGGAAGTCGATGAGACGTTTCACGCACAGCGATCTGCGACATCCAGGACATATGTGTACCTGATTGATAACGGTAAGGTTCGTCGCCCGATGTTAGGGAAGCGTGCATGGCATGTTGACAGAACATTGAACATAGACGCAATGCGCGAGGCCGCGGCCACCCTTCTGGGGGTTCACGACTTTGCTTCGTTTGGGAATGCGGCTAAGGGCAAAAGCACAATCCGTAGGATGGATGTTATTGATGTTCGGAAGAGAGGCAGTTTGGTGGTGATTCACATCACCGCAAATGCTTTTATACGACAAATGGTGAGAGCCATCGTTGGATCGCTGGTTGAAGTGGGATTAGGGCGGATATCCGTTGCAAAAATTGAATCTGTATTGGCTCTGAAGAACAAGGGCATCTGCCCGCGGGTGGCACCGCCACATGGTTTGACCTTGAAGCATGTCTCATATGATGGCGTGCGGATAGACCTTAGGAACAAGGAATTGACGATATGAAGACGTATTCGCTGAAGCCAGCGGACATCAAGCGCGATTGGGTCGTACTCGATGCGACTGGCGTGCCTATCGGACGACTGGCTGCCGAAGCTGCTAAGCTGCTTCGCGGTAAGAACAAACCATACTTCGCTCCGCACTTGGATTGTGGTGACCATGTGGTCATCATCAATGCAGCGCGTGCTGTGATGACTGGAAACAATAAGGCTGATGAGCCTATTTACCACCACACTTTGTACCCTGGTGGAATCAAGCAGATTGAGCGTGGAACGTTGCATGAGCGGCGGCCTGAGCTGGCAATCTATCGTGTTGTGAAGGGAATGCTTCCACACAATGCGCTGGGTGCACAGCAAATGCGCAAGCTCAAAGTTTATGCCGGCGAAGAAGGGTTGGCGCGACATCGCGGTCAACTCGGTGAATCCGCTGAGGCAGGAGCATAATTATGGCAGATACAGTTCGCTACTACGGTACCGGTAAGCGCAAAAACGCTGTAGCCCGTGTTTGGTTGTCTGAAGGTGATGGTTCGATCGAAGTCAACAAGAAGGGTGTGCTTGAGTACTTCTGCCGCCGTACGCTTGAGGCTCTGATCAATCAACCTTTCCAGGTCACGCAGACCGAAGGTCGCTACAATGTGATGGCGAAAACCCACGGTGGTGGCATTTCCGGACAGGCTGGAGCGCTCCGCCATGGCATCTCTAAGGCCCTCGTTGAGGCTGACCCTGAGCTGCGCACACCACTTCGTCGCGGTGGTTTTCTCACCCGTGACCCACGTGTAAAAGAGCGGAAGAAATACGGCCGCAAGCGTGCACGTCGTGGATTCCAGTTCAGCAAGCGTTAATCATCACGCTTTGCCTGTGCGAAAGGAAGGTTCCTATGGGACCTTCCTTTTTTCAGTTACGGGAGTCTGTTTCTTTCAGGGGTCTACCCGTGCATCAGAATTAGGGCGTTGGAATCAGTTCGATCTGTGTCACGCTCTGGGACGCGTTCGATAGGGGCTTACGGGTGATTTCATCTGCTTACTGGACAACCAAGTTAACTATCATTAACGCCATGCCAAACAACCAACGAGGTCCCTCTTGTAATCTAAAGCGTCCAACAGCCAGATCCTCGGTGCGTTACTAACGGACCGTTTGTTTTTTGTTGATGCAAGTTATATCGATTCATCCGGCGTTTTACCGTCACGATGAGATGTAAGCCCATTGGCCTAACAGAGATGCCGAGGCACTCATGGTTCGTCGTAACGTGAGCATAGCGCTCTATTTCGAACTTTGAAGTGCGGGGCGTGATGCATGACTGAAACTCTTCTGGACCATTTCCAATAAACAAAAGATAGGGGTGGTCATAGACCACCCCTACACATCCAGTTTAGGCATTTCATGCCCGGAACATCAGGGGCGGATTTATCCCTGCTTGGTAGCAAGCTGGATCTCAAACGGACTTGTATCACCTACATCAAAGGTAACCGAATCACCTGGCTTGATGTCCCCACGCAGAATCGCTGTACTCAGCAGGTTGTCAACATGCCTCTGAATCGTTCTCTTTAGCGGTCGCGCTCCATAGACAGGATCAAAGCCGAGCGAGACAAGGGATCGCTTAGCCTCCGATGTGAACGATATGTGTATATTTCGTTCTGAAAGTGCCATGACCGTTTTTGAAAGTAGTAGGTTGACAATCTTTAGCAGGTCATCCTCAGTCAGGCCGCTGAATGGAATGATCTCATCGATGCGGTTGATTAGCTCCGGCCGTATAACGCCCGTTAGTGCACGAAGCGCGGCTTTCTCCGGATCTATACCGGAACGAATAGCATCCTGGATTTCCTGAGAGCCGATATTACTTGTCATCAAGATGACAGTGTTTCTGAAACTGACGACCCTGCCATGACCATCCGTAAGGCGACCATCGTCAAGAATCTGCAAGAGGATATTCCATACATCCGGGTGCGCTTTCTCAATTTCATCCAGGAGCACTACTCTATAGGGTCGCTTGCGGACAGCTTCAGTCAACTGACCACCATCTTCGTGTCCAACGTAGCCCGGGGGAGCACCAATGAGTCGTGCGACAGAGTGCTTTTCCATATACTCTGACATATCGACCCGGACAAGAGCACCTTCATCATCAAAGAGTAGCTCTGCCAGCCCCTTTGCGACTTCTGTCTTTCCGACTCCGGTTGGTCCCAAGAATAGAAATGATCCGATAGGACGCTTCGAATCCGATAACCCAACACGCGATCGCCGGATAGCTTCTGCAAGTGCGCTAATAGCACGTTCCTGCCCGACGACCCTTTCGTGCAAGCGGTCTTCGAGGTGGAGTAACTTTGCAGCTTCTTCCTCCAGCATTCGTTGCACCGGCACCCCTGTAATACGAGCGACGACGCCTGCGATGTCATTTTCCCCTACAACCCGATGGACGCCCGTTGTATCTTCCCATTCCCGGCGGCGTTGCAAGTAGGCATCCCGGAGCATGTGCTCCTCGTCACGAAGTCGTGCTGCGTCCTCGTATGCCATCCGTTCGACCGCATCTTTTCCCCGCTGCAATAAGTCCTCAAGAGACCGTTCCATCTGGCGGATGTCATCAGGAATGGCTGATAGCGACATCCTGACTTTGGAAGATGCTTCATCAACAAGGTCTATAGCCTTGTCCGGAAGAAATCGCTCCGTAATGTAACGGCTCGAAAGAACCACCGCAGCCTTGATAGCCTCATCTGTAATTTTGACCTGGTGATGCTGTTCGTACTTGGGGCGCAGGCCCTCAATAATGGCAATCGTGTCCGCGATCGATGGTTCGCCTACGTAAACCGGTTGGAAGCGGCGCTCCAGAGCTGCATCCTTCTCAATGTACTTTCGGTACTCATTGATTGTCGTGGCACCGATGCACTGTAGCTCACCACGCGCCAGGGCTGGCTTGAGTAAGTTTGATGCATCGAGTGAACCCTCGGCCGCACCTGCACCGACTACCGTGTGGAGCTCATCAATAAAGAGGATAATCTGGCCTGCGGCTTCACGGACTGCATCCACGACACCCTTCAGCCGCTCTTCAAACTCCCCGCGAAATTTGGCTCCCGCAATGAGCGCGCCGAGGTCCAGTGTGAGTAGAGTCTTTCCACGGAGAGCCTCCGGGACAGCGCCATCCACAATCTTCTGTGCTAATCCTTCGACGATTGCCGTCTTTCCAACACCAGGGTCGCCAATCAGTACAGGATTGTTCTTACTTCGTCGTGCCAGCACCTGAATCACACGATCGACTTCTTCACTTCGTCCGATGACAGGGTCGATACGTCCGTCCTTTGCCAGCGATGTGAGGTCGCGTGTGTACTTTCCGATGATTGAGTTCCCAGTATCGGAGGCAGGTGAATCAGAGCGGCTGCCTTTTCGGAAGTGTGCCAATGCCTGGTAGACACGCTCGATATCGACACGTTGAGTCGCGAGTGCCCGAGAGGATGGTGAATCGCCCTCCTTGATGATGGCAATGAAAATGTGTTCGACACCGACAAACTCATCGCGAAGACGTTGCGCCTCACTCTCAGAGATATCGAGAATGCGCTTCATTCGAGGTGTGATGTAAATCTGTTGCTCGCGACCGCCACTCGATTGGGTTCGGGACGTGGATGCCAGATTAGTTTCAATGACCCTCTTGACGATACCTATATCCGTGTTGAGGTGTCCAAGAATCTTTGTGACGATACCGTCATTGTCCTCCAGCATCGCAATAAGCAAATGCTCAGTGTCGAGCTGTGAATGTTTGTAACGGCGAAGAATATTCTGAGCATCGGACATCATGTCCTTTGCACGATCGGTGTAGTTTTCCAGCATTGTGTGTTCTCCTTTTGCAACCCGATCGTTTTTGTGTCGGATGCTATTCGTACTGCCGTAACTTGGCTATGAGGTACTCGCGCTCAGCTTCAAGACTGTCGAGGCGCTCTTTCAAGCCTAGAATTATTTCGACTCCTGCCAGGTTGACACCGAGATCAGTCAGAGCCTGTATCTGGCGGACCCGTTGTACATCGTAATCTGAGTACAGTCGGTTCTTTCCAACCCGCTGTGGGGTTACCAATCCGAGGCGCTCATACATACGCAAGGTTTGCGGGTGCAGAGGTTCATCCGGACGCTCAATCCGTATGAGCTTTGCAGCGATACTGATTGTGTAGAGGGGCTCTGTACCGCCGCTATTCACTTGTCGTCCCCGAGTGCCACTGCCAGCTCATCAATCGCAGCGCGTTGCCGTGCCGTCAAGTTCTTTGGGACTTCGATTTTGATTCGAACCAACATATCGCCTCTCGGATTTGATGCACCTTTTGTCATGCCATGCCCACTGATGCGAAGCTGCTGGCCGCCTTGTGTCCCGGCTGGGAGGCGAAGTGTCTTGCGATCCCCTGAAGGCGTGATGGCGGTAACCTCACCACCTAGTGCGCAGGTTGTAAACGGAACGTTGATATCGGTTATCAGGTTGTCATCCCTGCGTTCAAAGCCATATGGTGTTGCAATGTGCACTGTAGCGATGATTTCCGGGCGGGAGCTTGTCGCCGACAGCCGCAGTTTGGCACCATCTTTGATGTTTGCCGGAATGTTAAAGGTTATCGGCTGCCTGCCACCGCTGATGTTCAGTTGCCGACTTACACCGCTGATGGCTTCAGTCAGTGTAATGGTTACATCAACTTCCTGTGCTGTAGCTTGGCGTGGACCGCGGGTTCCGCGGCCAAACCCGGTCGCATCCTGATTCATCCCTCCAAACAGAGTTGAGAAGAGATCATTGAGATTGGTTGCTCCGCCCAGTGGATCTCCAACATCGTACCGAACGCGCTGGCCACCACCGGCTCCCGGAAATGGACCACCAAAACCGCCGAAGGGACCGCCGCCCGGAAACCCGCCAGGACCCGCGCCAGCGGCCTCAGCCTGACTTGCGGCACGCCATTGGTCGCCATAGCGATCATATGCGGACCGTTTCTTTTCATCGGAAAGAACCTCGTAGGCCTCACCAACTTGTTTGAACTTGTCCTCGGCAGACTTGTCATTCGGGTTTACATCAGGGTGATATTTTCTAGCCAGTTTGCGATAGGCCGCACGGACTTCTTTGCTGTCTGCTGTTTTGGGGACTCCCAGAATCGAGTAGTAGTCTTTGTATGATGGTCCCATATGCTCAATTCTCCTTAGTCCAATGATGTAACCCTGAGGGCTGAAAAAACCGTGGGTGGGGACCACCCACGGCGTTCATGTAGGTTGGTACTTAGCTGATGGTGATTCGCTTTACCTTGGACTCTTCCGCCTTTGGCAAGGTGATTTCCAGAACTCCGCGATCAAACGATGCGGTCACGGCATTACCATCCACAGGAAGGGGCAGCTGGAACGTTCTGGCGAACGTGCCGGCGGGGCGCTCTGCAACAAGTGAACGAAAGTCTGCATCAGTTTCCGGATATGCTCCGTGGATACTAATGGTACGACCCTGAACGTCGACATTAACATGCTCAGCACTAAGTCCGGGAAGCTCAACTGTGATGTGATAGTTGCCATCAGTTTCGCCAATATTGACCGCCGGAGACTGTGGAGCGGTGAGCGTCCTCAAAAATGCAGAGGTGTTTATCGTGTCAATTGCCCGTGCATCGGGTGTTGCGAAGTGTGCGATTTTCATTGTTTGTGTTCTCCTTTTCCCTCGTTGGGGAGTGCCGGGTACATTTTGCACCCGGCAAATTGATCCTGGCAGCGGAGCTATTTGCCCTCGTCTACCACTTCGGCATCAATGACTTCGTCATCTGAACCGCCAGCCTGTTGACCGGTCTCTGAAGTTGCACCAGCTGCCGCAGCTTCTTCGTTCTGCTTATAGAGCCGTTCTGCAAGAGTGAAACTAGCCGTTTGAAGGTCACCGAATGCTGTGTCGTAGCCATCAAGGGTCTCACTCGCGAGCGCGGTGCGAAGCGCTTCGATCTTGCCATTGATGTCCGTTTTCTCTTCCTCAGTAGCTTTTTCGCCAAGGTCTTTGATCGTTCGCTCAACGGAGTAGATAAGTTGATCACCCTGATTGCGCTTCTCGGCCAGCTCACGTTGCTTCTTGTCTTCGTCAGCATGTGCAGCAGCTTCCTTGACCATCTTCTCGACTTCTTCTTTATTCAGGTTGGAAGAACCCGTGACCGTGATCTTCTGCTCCTTACCGGTTCCTTCATCACGGGCGGAAACCGAAAGAATACCGTTAGCATCGATGTCAAACGTGACCTTGATCTTCGGTACACCACGTGGCGCCGGTGGGAGACCGGATAGTTCAAAGTCTCCAAGCATTTTGTTGTGCGTTGCAATTTCGCGCTCGCCCTGGCAGACCTTGACGTGAACGCTTGTCTGACCATCCGCTGCGGTTGAGAACACCTCTTCCTTGCGTGTCGGAATCGTCGTATTGCGTTCAATGAGCTTTGTCATGACGCCGCCAAGTGTCTCGATACCGAGTGAAAGTGGCGTTACATCGAGGAGAACAACATCCTTAACTTCTCCACCAAGCACGCCTGCCTGAATTGCTGCGCCAACGGCGACCACTTCATCAGGGTTTACACTCCGGTTTGGCTCTTTACCGATCATCTTGCGGACTTGTTCCTGCACCGCTGGAATACGGGTCGAGCCGCCAACAAGGATAACCTCATCGATATCGGATGCCGAAAGCTTGGCATCGCGAAGTGCCTGATTTACAGACTCGGCGGTGCGCTCAACCAGATCACGTGTCAGGTCGTCAAACTTAGCCCGTGTCAGGTTGACATCGAGGTGCAGTGGACCATCCTGGCTTGCCGTAATAAACGGGAGGTTGACATTGGTGGTCACCGATGCAGACAGTTCGATCTTTGCTTTTTCTGCGGCTTCCTTGAGACGTTGAGCTGCTTGTTTATCCTTGCGGAGGTCGATTCCGTTTTCTTTTTGGAATTCAGCTGCGAGGAACTCAATGATTCTGTGGTCAAAGTCATCGCCACCCAAGCTTGTATCGCCACTGGTGGACTTCACTTCGAAGACGCCATCACCAACTTCAAGAATGGAAACGTCAAAGGTTCCACCACCGAGGTCGTAGACCAGGATTGTTTCGTTGTTCTTTTTGTCAAGACCGTATGCAAGTGCCGCTGCGGTAGGCTCATTGATGATACGTAGGACTTTCAGTCCGGCGATTTCACCAGCGTTTTTGGTCGCAGTGCGCTGCGAGTCGTTGAAGTATGCAGGCACCGTGATGACAGCACCAGTTACCGACTCACCAAGATACGCCTCAGCATCAGTCTTGAGCTTTTGAAGAATCATCGCCGAAATCTGTTCTGGTGAGTAGGGGGTTCCATCGATTGTTGTACGGTGGTCTGTACCCATGTGGCGCTTAATGGATATCAGTGTGCGGTCTGGATTCACGACTGCCTGGCGCTTTGCCGGTGCGCCAACAAGTCTGTCACCGGTCTTGGAGAAGCCGACGACCGATGGGGTGGTGCGTGCACCTTCTGCATTTGCGATGACGACTGGCTCTCCGCCTTCGAGTACGGAGACGCATGAGTTTGTCGTTCCGAGGTCAATTCCAACTGTTTTTGGCATAGTGGCTCTCCTTACAATGGTCGCGTAAGTATTGAAGTCAATCCGACTCATTTACTGCGATGATGTATTCTTTCATATGAGTCTATTAGTGTCAAGTAAGTGAATGGGAAATTTTAGAAATGGTTTGAAATCTGGTAATACATTCCCGTTTGTTTGCATCAGGATATACTCTGTTGTGATTAAAAAGGAAGCTGCGCAGGTTGTTTCGGTAACACCACTCTCAGCGCCACGGCACTTTGTGCTGACGATGAAAAGTGCGCATCTGGCAGATAGTGCGCGACCCGGTCATTTCATCGCTGTTGCCGCAGACACTGGATCTGCGATACTGCGTAAGCCATTTTCGGTCTACACAGTCGATAGGGTTGCCGGGGAGATTTCTATTCTTTTCTCTGTTTACGGTCCCACGACGACAGCGATGTCCCGAATGCTACCCGGGGATTCCATAGATGTTCTTGGACCGCTCGGAGGGCGTATTTTTGACCCGGAACCCATTCGCGGTATTCATCACATCCTTGTCGGCGGCGGCTACGGTGTCCCTCCTCTGAACTATCTGGCAAAGAGCATTCGGGCAGCTGCACCCGATGCAACGGTTACCGTCATTATCGGTGCAAGGTCGGCAAATCTTTTGGTCGGGGATGAAGGCTTGTTGGCTGCCGGAGTGGATGTTGTCTACTGCACTGACGATGGCTCAGCAGGCGTACATGGAAGGGTAACGGATGCGCTCCTCCCATTGTTGCTGCCGGACACGCGGGTTTACACCTGCGGTCCAACTCCGATGATGAAGGCGGTTGGTGAACTAAGCGAGGCGCACGGCGTAGATTGTCAGGTTTCTCTCGAGACGTTTATGCCTTGCGGTGTTGGAATTTGTGTTGGGTGTGTTGTGCAGAAGCGGGATGGTGTGTACTCACGGACATGCACCGATGGACCTGTTTATCCAGGATGTGAGGTGGCATGGTGAGTAATGTGCAGATGTCCGTGCAAATCGGCTCTCTTACGATGCGTAACCCTGTCACGACTGGGAGTGGGACATTTGGATTTGGGAGCGAAACCAAGGATTTAGTTCCGCTTGATCGGCTTGGTGCTGTTACCGTTAAGGCAACAACGCGCGAACCTCGCCTCGGCAACCCTCCGCAACGGATTGCTGAAACGGCGTCCGGGATCCTGAATGCCATTGGGCTTCAGAACGGTGGCATCGACGACTATCTGGCAAATAAGGCTCCTTACCTCCGCGGGTTCGATTGTCCGGTTATCGTCAATGTGCCTGGAGAAAACCCTGACGACTTCGCATACGTCGTTGAGCGATTGACGGCTGCGGGAGCGGCTGATGCCGTTGAACTCAACATTTCTTGTCCAAATGTCTCCCATGGCCTTGACTACGCAACGGACCCTGTGCTTGCAGCATCGGTAGTTGCTGCTGTACGAAAAGTCACAGGGATGCCTGTTATTGCCAAGCTCTCGCCAAACGTTACGGACATTCGTGTCATTGCGAAGGCGTGTGAGGATGCCGGTGCAGATGCACTCAGCATGGTCAACACGGTGGTTGGGACGGCAATTGACCCGCGTAAGCGCAGGTTCCGCCTTGCTAACATCACTGGTGGACTGAGCGGCCCGGCAATAAAACCCATCGCATTGCTTGCCGTATGGCGCTGTTACAACACAGTCAAAATTCCCATCATCGGTATGGGCGGGATTGCCAGTCCACTGGATGCGATTGAATTCATGCTTGCGGGTGCCACAGCTGTTGCGTGCGGTACTGGAAACTTTGTCGACCCTGCGCTGTCTCTCGACGTAATTGATGGAATCGAACAGTATTGTGTTGAGAATGGTTTTTCGGATGTCAACGCACTGGTTGGTGCAGTGACCGCTTAGGAGATTACGATGCCAAGAAGTTACGAACTTTTGCCAATCGGTGACAATGCCCCGGAAGAAGTCAATGCCGTTATTGAAATTCCACGTGGCTCATCCAATAAGTACGAATACGACCGAGAACATGGCATTTTTCGCCTTGATCGCCCGCTGTATAGTCCATTGTTTTATCCGTTCGACTACGGATGGATTGCCGGGACGATGAGCGCAGATGGCGACCCGCTTGACGTCCTTGTCATCGGGAGCCATCCAACCTTTTGCGGATGTGTGGTTACCTGCCGTCCGCTTGGCGTGTTACTGATGCGCGATGAAAAGGGTGCCGATGAGAAAATTCTGGCGCGGGTGGCACACGATCCACGCTATTCCGGCGTACGTACGCTGGGGCATCTCCCAACACACGTCCTTCGCGAAGTTGAACACTTTTTTGATGTGTACAAAACACTTGAAAAGAAGCCTGTCGCAATCGGCGAGTGGAAAGATGTCGAGGTTGCACAGCAGATGATTGAAAACTGCCGGATGATTCGAAATCCCGGTGAAGGGTAAGCAGGCAGCTTGAGCTGTTGCACGTAAACACCCACGTCAATCATGCAAAGTCACCCATGAACGTACCATCATCCAAAAGGAATCTCATCAATCCATTTTGGAATCTTGGTCTTGAATTTCTGCTGTCCGGCGCGCAACCGACGCACCGTACAAAAGCAAAGCGCGTCGTACAGATTTTTCTTTCCGGGGCTGCAAGCTCGGTTGATCTTTACGACTACAAACCGATGCTGGAGCAGCGTAAAGGCCAATCGTTTGACCCTGGTGGAAAATTGGAACTGTTCCAAAGTCAACCAGGTGTCGTGATGCCGTCTGCGTGGGGTTTTCAGCGCTCTGGGCAATCCGGTCGCTATATCTCAAAGATTCTCCCAAAGCTTGCAACATGTGTGGATGACATGGCCTTTGTCTACAGCATGACATCCAAGTCAAATGTCCACGGGCCGGCGACATTTCTGCAGACTACAGGATTTGTTCAGCCAGGATTCCCGTCAATGGGGGCCTGGATTGCACATGGACTCGGAAGTCTGACGGACAACCTTCCTGTTTTTGTGGCGCTCCCGGATTCGCGTGGCGTCCCGCCAAATGGACCTGCGAACTGGGGCGCTGGTTTTCTTCCCGCCGCCACACAGGGGGTTGTCATTCGTCCCGGAAGCAACGTAGCGATTCGCGATCTGACTCCGCCACCAGGAAAGAACTCAGCAGCGGATGAAGTTGCCCGCAGACGATTTTTATCTGACCTGAACGCAATCGATGCCCGTAAACACGGCACCGATGACGCACTAATGGCGCGCATCAAAAGTCATCAGCTTGCGGCCAAGCTTCAGCTTTCCGCGCCAGAAGCCATGGATGTTTCCCGTGAGTCGGCGGCAACAAAACAACTATACGGAATTGATAATCACCATACGCACGATCTGGGAACCCGCTGTCTGGTTGCTCGTCGGCTTCTGGAGCGCGGTGTCCGCTTTGTCCAAATCTGGAGCGGTGCTGATAATGGCTTTCCGCGACGGAATTGGGATTCACACGAAGACTTAAAAAAAGATCATGCCGACATGGCTACTGAGCTTGACACGCCTGTGGCGGGTCTTCTCCGTGATTTGAAAATCCGGGGTCTTCTGGATGACACCATTGTTCTCTGTACAAGCGAGTTTGGCAGAATGCCCTGTAGCCAGGGAGGAAAAGGCAGAGATCATAATCCGGAAGCATTTACTACCTGGCTCGCCGGCGGCGGAATCAAGGGCGGTGCCGAGGTCGGATTGACAGATGAATGGGGCTACAGGGTCGCACAAAATCCGGTTACAGGTTACGATGTGCACGCAACAGTCCTCGCATTGCTTGGTGTTGATCATACATCGCTTACATTCAGGCACAACGGTGTGAACCGTCGCCTTACCGATGTCCACGGACATGTGCTTAAGCAGCTGATCAAACAGGGGTGAAGAACTGTCTGTGAACAAGTTTGGAATGGAAGCAATCTGAATGGCGCCGACATTGGTGGTGATGGCCGCAGGCATGGGAAGTCGCTTTGGAGGAACAAAGCAGCTTGCCGGAGTGGGCCCAAACGGAGAAACGATTCTGGACTATTCTGTCCACGATGCCATTCATGCCGGGTTTGGAAAAGTTGTTTTTGTCATCCGTGAAGCCTTTGCGGATGTGTTCAAGCAGGGCATAGGAGCCCGCTATAGCCGGCTGGTTGATGTTGCATACGCGTATCAGGAACTCGATAACCTGCCAAAAGGATGCGCTCCTGCCATCCACAGAACAAAGCCATGGGGGACTGCGCATGCCGTTTGGTGTGCCCGCCCACACGTAAACGGACCGTTTGCAGTGATCAATGCGGATGACTTTTACGGCCGGGATGCTTTTGAGCAGATGGCATCCTATTTATCTTTACACGGTGAGACGTATGGTAACTATGCGATGGTAGCGTTTGCTATAAGTGGGACTCTAAGCCCGCATGGTTCTGTTTCCAGAGGTGTCTGCCGGGTAGATGATTCCGGAAATCTGCTTGAAGTAACTGAACATATCGATCTTGTACGGTCCGATGAAGGCGTTGTCTCCACATATCCCGATGGAACAACACAGATTTTGCCGTTCGACACACTTGCCTCAATGAACTTTTGGGGGTTCACGCCAGACTTTATGGACCGCTGTGAGTCCTACTTCGTGCAGTTTTATACCGATAATCACCAATCAGCAAAAGCTGAGTGTTATCTTCCATCCGCTGTAACCCATTTTATGGAAAGTGGTCAAGCAACCGTCAAAGTCCTCGGCACTTCCGGGCAGTGGTTTGGGCTTACGTATCCTGACGACCGTGATGCGGTGGTCGAAGCCCTCGCAGACTACACGCGCCTGAATCTTTATCCAGCTCCTTTGACACCTGAGGTTCAGCATGATTGATGCCCATTTCCAACGGGAGTTATGTGCTCAGTATCCGGAGTGTGGTCGCTGTATTGGTGTGGAAGTGCTTGCTGGCGGGCACATCAACGATACATATTTGGCAAAGTATGAAGTCACCGGAGGGGTTCGCAGTCTCGTTCACCAGCGCATTAACCATAACGTCTTCAAGGACGTGCCATCCGTGATGGAGAATGTCGTCCGGGTTACAGAACATGCGCGGATATGGTTTTCCAAAAATGGCGTCTCAGATGTCGAACGTCGTGTGCAGATGGTTTATCCAACTCGGGATGGCAACTACTACTGGCAGGATTCTAGTGGAAACTACTGGCGTACGCAGGACTATATTGCGAATGCATTTTCCCGGGTTACGCCTGAATCGAGTGACGATGCATACGAAGCTGCGTTTGCATTTGGAATGTTTCAGCGTGTAGTCGCCGACCTCGACAAGCCACGCTTACATGAAACGATTCCAGACTTTCACAATACCCCGCAGCGATTTTCTGCATTCGAAGCCTCCGTTGCCAGAGATTCCTGTGGGCGTCTGAACACCTGCCAAGCAGAGGTGAGCTGGCTTCTTGACCAGAAGCCCTGGCACTCGATGATTCAACAGGCGTGGAATGCAAAGACGCTTCCGGAGCGTGTCGTGCACAACGACGCTAAAGTCGCGAATGTCCTCTTCGATCAGGACACCTCTGAGGGTCTGGCCGTTATCGATTTGGATACTGTAATGCCCGGTTTGTCTGTCCATGACTTTGGCGATTTAGTTCGCTCAACGACGTGTACTGCAGCGGAAGATGAGACTGACCTTTCAAAAGTAAACGTTGATGTCGATATGTTTTCAGCGCTAGCCGCCGGGTTCCTCAACGGTGCCGGTGAGCTCCTCACGCGTGAGGAGCGCTCAATGTTGCTACTAGGAGCTAAGACGATTATTTTGGAACAGGCGACGCGGTTTTTGAAAGACCATTTGGATGGAGACACTTACTTCCGCGTCTACCGGCCAAACCACAACCTTGACCGCGCACGTACACAAATCCAGCTGTTGAAGAGCATTCAAACCAATGATTTGATGCTTAGTCTCATCATTAACGATGTACAGCAAGGGGCGGTATCGTGAGCCGCCCAAAAGTCCTGATTACCGGTGGAGCCGGGTTCATCGGTTCGCATATCGCCAACCTTGCATCCCAGCATGCTGATGTACGTGTTCTTGACAACTTTCGGTCAGGATTCCGTGCTAACCTTGATGGAATTCCACACGAACTAGTCGAGGGAACGATTGAGGACAGCGCGCTTTTATCCGAAGCGATGGCTGGTATCGATTATGTTTTTCACTTGGCGGCAATGATATCTGTGCCTGAATCGATGCTCAATCCGAACGAGTGTGTTGCCGTCAATACGCTTGGGACGTTAAACGTTTTGGAAGCTGCTGCACGGTCGGGGGTCAAAAAACTGGTGCTATCCTCAACGGCAGCAATATATGGTGATGATCCCGAACTTCCCAAGCGAGAGACGCTCCCACCATGCCCCAAAAGCCCTTACGCCGTCACCAAGCTTGATGGCGAGTATTATTGTGCGATGTACACGGCGCTTGGTCGCTTGGACACCGCATGTCTTCGTTACTTCAATGTATTTGGACCCCGCCAAAATCCAAAAAGTGCCTACGCTGCAGCTGTTCCGATTTTTCTGAGCCGTGCACTCGCGGGTAGTGACATTACAATTTATGGCGATGGAGGACAAACGCGGGACTTTGTCCATGTCTCTGATATTGCCGGAGCTAACTGGCATGCTGCAACCACGCAAGGCATGTCTGGGGTCTTCAATGTCGCTTGCGGCAAAAGCCTCAGCATTCGTGAACTGGCTGAACAAATTGTCAAGACCACGGGGTCATCATCAAAAATATTGTTCCAGCCGGAGCGTCTTGGTGACATCAGACATTCCATTGCCGACGTTACTCGCTTGACGGAAACCGGCTACATTTGCAACAGTGACTTTGACAGTCTGTTGGCATCCACTGCAGTGTCCTATCAGAGGTCGATGTAAGCCTGGAAGGTCCATCTAATGACACGTAACACCAGTATGAACGTAGCTTTCGGTGTTTTCATCGTCAGTGCACTGTCGCTGCTCTGTAAGCCGGCAGCTGGACAAGCGGATTTTTCGTTTGAGGAGCGCATCCGACCATTGTTGGTTACCCGGTGCGCCACCTGCCACCGCGCAGGAGACGCCGTTGCTGGCGTTGACTTTTCTTCATCTGCCGGTATTCGACGTTTCATCAGTAACAAGGGAATACGTAACGCTGCTTCCCCGGCTTCCAAGGACCTTCTCAACCGAATTACGACAAGCTCTGAGGCAAGTCGTATGCCGCCAAGTGGTGAGCGTCTGACGAAATCTGATGTTGCCAATATCCGTAAGTGGCTGGATGGCGGAGGAAAGGTACCGGACGCTGGGCGCTCTGGTTCAGGTACGTTGTGGTCTCTAAAGCCGCTCGTTGCAACGAACGGAGACTCAATCGATACCATTGTTGATCGCGCACGTAAACGGCAAGGACTGATTGCGTCTCCACCAGCAGATAAACTGACGCTCCTACGTCGGGTTCACATCGATCTGACCGGCCTCCCGCCATCACCTGCGAGCATCCTTGCTTATCAACAAAACAAATCCGACGACGCCTACACAAAGGTTGTTGAACACTTACTGTCTTCCAAGCAGTACGGTGAGCAGCAGGCTCGTTATTGGCTGGATGTCGTGCATTTCGGCGAAACCCATGGATTTGACAAAGATAAACGACGTGATGATGCGTATCTCTACAAACACTGGGTTATTTCTTCATTCAATGACGACTTGCCAGTTGATACCTTCGTCCAAAATCAGATAGCAGGAGATGTCCTTGCGCCGGCAAACCGAAGTGCAGTTATCGCGGCAGGATTTCTTGCAGCAGGCCCATGGGACTTTGTAGGGCAGGTAGAGCTCCCGGATGGGGTGGTTGAAAAGGCCAAAACCCGGAATCTTGATCGCGATGACATGCTGACATCCACGATGCAGACATTCACGGGACTAACCGTTCAATGTGCCCGTTGTCACGATCACAAGTTCGATCCTATTCCGCAACGTGACTACTACGCACTACAGTCTGTTTTTGCAGGACTCGAGAGGGCATCCAGACCGCTCCCAACTTCCGATGCCCCTAAGGCTAATGCGGGTCCAAGTCCGACAAATGGCTGGCACTCGGCAATTGAGACATCCCCGGATGTCAGCCACTGGGTGCAGGTAGATTACGCAAATCCGCTAAACATTGATGAAATACGCGTCGTTCCTGCGAGACCAACAGATTTTCAGGACACACCAGGCTTTGGTTTTCCTGTCCGTTTTCGCATCGATGCCACGTACGCCGATGGTTCACAGGGTTGCGTACTGGATGCAACATCATCGGACTACAAAAATCCCGGAGCTGCTCCGGTCATCGTTTCTATCGGCAAACCCTTGCTCGCGATTAGGGTTACGGCGACCAAGCTTTGGAAGCGTACTAACGACTTTGTGTTCGCTCTGGCAGAACTGGAAACGGCTCACAAGGGGGAGCGTTCCGATATCGTCGCAGCTGTTACGTCATCCTCGAGCATTGAGCAGGGACGCTGGTCGCGGGCTGCCTTAGTGGATGGCTTTGACTCCCGGGGGACGGTTGTTCCGACGGTTTACGGAGTCGTTTCGATTGCTCCTCGTGTGATAAACATTCTTGGACGTGGCGAGGTCACGGCACCGCTTGAACCTGTCAATCCGCAGGGCCTTACGTGTATTGAACGAGTTCCGTTTCCCGCTCTGGACTGGATGAATGAGGGTAATCGACGCGTGGCTCTCGCGAAGTGGATAACTGCTCACGACAATCCGCTTCTATGGCGGACACTTGCGAACCGCATTTGGATTACACATTTTGGGCAGGGACTTGTAGAAACCCCGAATGACTTTGGCTGGAATGGAACGCGGCCCGCAATACCGGAGTTACTGGACTACCTGGCATCTGAGCTTAGGCGTACGCACTCGATCAAACATCTTCATCGGCTTATCGTCACCAGTAGAACATACCAACAAGCCAGTGCGAGCCAAGTCAAAAATGAAGCAAAAGACAAAGGTAATCGCTTTTATTGGAGATTCTCGCCTCGGAGATTGCATGCGGAAGAAATCCGGGACGCAATTCTCTCGTCGGCAGGACTGTTGAGAGATTCTACATTTGAGCAGCCAAGCTTTGACCTCTTTGGATTTAGGGATGACCATTCACCGGAGTATCGAGTCGACGATGCCGCTCCATGGCTTGATTTCAACAACTTCCGGCGAAGCATCTATCGATTTATGGTCCGAAGCGTGCCGATTCCGTTCTTCGAGATCTTTGATGCACCGGACCCGAGCGTTAGCGTCCCTCTAAGGACAACGTCCATCACACCGTTGCAAGCGCTTACGTTGAGTAATCACCCATTTACGCGGAAAGTCTCATCAATAGCCCCTCCTGCAGATAATGATAGGGGAATCAGGTTGATGTATATGGCAACTCTTGGACGATTTCCTACGCCTGACGAGCTGCGCTTGACACGCGGATATGCATTCGACTTTGGATCGGCAAATGTATGGTTGGCAATCTGGAATAGCAACGCATTTTTGACGCTGCGATGAACTAATCCCGCTTGCAGTATTCGTGTGCAACCGGATACAATCGCCCGCTATGCTAATTCTGACGACTGCTAAGGAGCCACCTTCGTGCCCACGCAGTCTCAGTTACCGGGTGGTGTAACCCGCCGCAGGTCGCATTTATGGATGCTTCTATCCGCGATTGGTCCGGGTTTGATCGCCGCTGCCGCCGGAAATGAAGCCGGTGGGGTTCTCACGTACTCTCAAATCGGAGCCACACACGGCTACGGGATGCTTTGGCTGCTTGTTCTGACTACCATCTCCCTTATCGTTGCCCAGGAAATGGGAACAAGGATGGGCTTGATTACGGGTAAGGGGCTCGCTGATCTGATTCGTGAACAGTTTGGTGTTCGGGTTGCGGTGTTCGCGATGCTCGTTCTTCTCGTGGCAAATCTGTTTACAACTCTCTCGGAGTTTGCCGGGATTGCAGCATCATTGGAGCTACTCATCCCCGTTCCTGGAATCCGTTACTTTGCTGTGCCGCTGTTGGGAATACTCTTGTGGCTATTGGTGTTGCGGGGAAGCTACCGGCGCGTCGAGAAGATTTTTCTCGCTCTCTGTGCCGTTTATCTGGTTTACGTGGTCGCCGCGGTCATGGCAAAGCCTGACTGGGGACTGGTCAGCCGCAGCATCCTCAACGTCAGAATTCCACATGGGGATCATCAATATGTCAGTCATGGCATCGCATTAATTGGCACCACGATTGCCCCATGGATGCAGTTTTACGTCCAAAGTACAGTACGCGACAAAGGACTCACGAAAGAACATTATGTGTACGAGAAGTGGGATGTGTTTATTGGCTCCATTGCAAGCAATGCCATTTCATTTTTCATTGTCGTGGCCTGCGCAGCTACACTCTGGATTGCCGGAGATCGAAATATTACATCGGTGCGGGATGCTGCAGAGGCACTTAGGCCAGTAGCCAGCTCAAGTTCGTACGTTCTCTTTGCCATTGGATTGTTTAATGCAAGTGCTGTTGGAGCCGTCATTGTCCCTTTGTCAACGGCATATGCGGTTACAGAGGCAATCGGAAGCGAGAGTGGACTTGGACGAAAAATACGTGAAGCACCATTGTTTATTGGAGTCTTCACGACATTAATCGTCTTTGCAGTCGTAGTAACCCTCCTGGTTCCCGAAAGCAGGCTCCTTGGTGTGATCACGGGTGCCCAGATTCTCAATGGACTGCTTCTCCCAACCATCCTCGTATTGATGCTTTTACTTATTAATCGTCGATCGGTAATGGGCGATTACGTCAATACGCTGGGAACAAATATGGTTGCCATCATCACGATTGCTGCGGTCGCCATCTTGTCAGTGATGTCCATTGTGTACATGTTCACGTAAGGTCGACCAACGTCAGTATGCTGTTTCATGTGCGAATGACCACAATTTTACGACCCTAGCCGATTATCGGGAGGAACAACGCAGCTGTGCTGTTGCGATCGCAATAAAGTTCGCATTAGCCCTATGAGGAAACGTTGTTACCAAGCCGATGATAAAGCTATGGTAAGTGTGCAGGTCTGTAGCAACAAGCGTAACCGAATGTTGGTAAGCAGTAGTCACCCGAATGAAGACGATGCCCGTATGGAGGCAGAGCTCTGGGTCGCCGCAAATCCTCGTCGTCGGTTGGAGATAGTGGCCCGTCTTCGCCTTGTAGACAATTTGGGGCTGGATCGGGAGTATTTGGTTGTAGAAGATGTTGCATCGACTCGGCCGCTAAACAGAAATCCGCAGCCGCACAACTTTGGTGTCAGTCGTGGCGATGTGGTTCCTGGCAGCGTAAAGGCCGCGTAAGTCACCCTGACGCCACTCTTACAGGTGTGTGTTCTATATTATTCGTAGATTACGTCCCTCTCATTTGTTATTATCTAGGAGTCGACGAATCGTCGATTTAGTTCTGCATTTTCATGAGTAACAGGTAGCATCCATCAATGCGTCGAAAACAAGATAAAGGTTCATCAACGGCTGATGATGGCTTCAAGGCGATTCTCAAGCCTATATTGCTGCTGGCGTTCACACTTTTCATTGACCTCCTTGGATTTGGGATAATCCTTCCAAACCTTCCGCAGTATGTGGAAGCTGATCCATGGGTTGGCGATGACCATGCGAAGGGTGCATTAGTTGGTTCCTGGCTGGGTGCGAGCTATTCAATCACGCAGTTCATCTTTGCCCCTCTATGGGGACGCTATTCGGATAAAGCCGGTCGCCGGCCTGTAATTCTTATCTCATTAATTGGCGTTGCATTTGCTTATCTGCTCTTTGGTCTGTCGAGTGGGCGACTTTGGATGCTTTTTGCGGCGCGTATCCTCGCTGGAGTCCTGTCTTCTGCGTCAATAGGCGTATCGTTCGCCTATGTTGGTGATGTAACAACACCCCAGAATCGGGCTAAAGCCATGGGCATACTCGGTGTCTGTTTTGGCCTTGGTTTTGCTTTTGGTCCCGTGTTTGGAGGGATTCTCGGCCGCAGTAACATCGCGATCCCTGCTTTTGTAGCTGCGGCGATGTCGCTGATCAACTTTTTGTTCGCGCTAAAGATGCTTCCTGAATCACTCTCCGAGGAGGCTCGGAGAAAGCTTGCGGCCACAGTACGCGAAAGTGGCTTTGCATTGTTCAGTCGGGTAATGCGAGACCCTGCAGCTCCGTTGTTTATAATCAACTTCGTGATGGTCTTTGGCTTTGCGGCTATTGAGCAAATCTTTGGTTACTTCCTGATGGCACGTGGTATTGCAACCCGCGATAACCAGAGTATGCGTCTGGCGTACATTATGGGGTTTGTGGGGCTGGCTGGAATCATCGTCCAAGGGGGTCTGATAGGTCCGGTCGTAAAGCGCTTTGGCGAGGGAACGGTTGTCAGAATAGGCCTCGGCATTCTGGCACTTGGGTACATGCTTTTGCTGATTCCAACAAAATGGGGACCCTGGGGAATTGAAATCATTGCTGCCAGCATGGTTTTGTCTGCTGGACGTAGTCTTATCAGCCCCGCGACGACGGCACTTATCTCGAGGAAGACGCAGGTAGGGCAGGGACTTATCCAGTCGACAAGCTCGTCGTTTGAGGCGCTTGCCCGAGCGACTGGTCCACTCGTGGCTGGCTTTTTGTTCTCGAGTATCGGACCGACGGCACCGTATACGACATCTGCCGGACTAACCGTTGTTGCCCTTGTCCTCACGTTTGCTATCGCTGGATCGGTTGCACTACCGAAAAACGAAGGTGCTGGCAGTGCAGCCTAGATTCTTCGTTCTCCTCTGCATTACAGGCTTGGGGATCTGTTTTGCAGCTGGGTGCCGGCGTCCAGTCGAGAAAACAGCCGAAAAGATTATCAAAGAACGATTACCAGTCGTACTTGGTTCGGCAAAATCATATGATGTCCGCGTTGAGTCGGCATCGATGGGCGCGGGGATGCGCGGACGCCTGCGCCATGTTTCCGTGTTTGGGCGACGTGTTGCCCTTACAAATGGGATGACGCTTGACCGCGTGCTTATCGATGCATCCGATGTATCCGTTGATCGGAAGTCAGCGACTATCGATGGAGTACGCAGCGCGACTATGGATGCCTACCTCGATGCTCGTGAAGTCGAGGCAATTATCCGCAAGCGGCGGCCAGACTTGCCCCCTGTGAATCTAGCGGTTGTTGGTGAGACGCTTCAGGTACGGACTGTTCCACGCGTTCTTGGATATCCAACCATCACCGTTGCAATTGATGGTTCGCTAGTAGTTGCAAAGTCAGGGAGAGAGCTTCACTTTCAACCGAAAGCTGCTCGTCTGGGCGTCGTGCCAGTCCCGGACTCGGTCGTTGGTTACGTCGCTGATATCGTCAACCCGGTCGCTGAAATGTCGGCATTTCCGGTCCCGATGCTGGCGCGGAGCGTGTCACTCGATGGCGGGTTCATTAGGATTGGTGCTGAGCTAACTATTGATGAACTCTTACCGATTCTAAACAGGCGCTACGACCCGGTCCGTTAGCTAAACACCAAATGACGTTGACTGGTGTAGGCACGAATCACATCGCTGATGCCTTCTCTCCCAACTCCGCTCGCACCTTCACCCCCGTATGCCAGTTTGTCCATTCGCACGGTTGGTACATCATTAATGTAAACAGCCCCGCCGCGGAGCTGATTGTGCGCCTGCAGAGCATCCTGCATCCGGTTTGTAAACACACCATGCTGTAATCCGTAATGTGTACCGTTCATCTGCACAATTGCACTCGACAAGTCATCGACACGCTGCAGAACGACTACGGGGGCAAATGCTTCCTGTTGAATCAGCGGATGCTCATTGGGGATTTCTGCAACCACACATGGTGAGACGAATCGGGCATCGTGCACGTGAGGCGTAACCAATAGCTGTGAGGGAGACAGCGATTCGCAGTGTGCCAGAAAGCGATGAACCGCACTGGTATCAATCATCGGGCCAAGAAAATGACCATCAATTCGCGGGTCCATCGGAGTAATTGCAGTTATTTCTGCAATCAAAGCATCACGGAATAAACTAAAGAGACGTTGATGAACGTAAATTCGTTGTACGGAGATACATACCTGTCCTGCGTACGACATTGCGGCAATCGCACACTTTTTCGCTGCAGCCTTGATATCTGCATCATCACCGATGTACACCGCTGCCGACCCACCTAGCTCCATGATTTGTGGCTTACCTGCGGCCTCGTAACTAACCGTGCGTCCAGCCATATCACTTCCGGTGAATGAGAGAAATGCAACACGCTTATCCGATGCCAGCATTCGGGCGTGAAGTGGTCCGTCATCCGCATAGTCAAACTGTACAGCGCCAGTTGGTATCCCGGATCTTGAGATGATGTCTGCCAACCGCGATGAAATGGCGTGTGTTCGCTCGCTTGGCTTCACGATTACGGGGCAGCCTGTGGCAATCGCCGGAAGTATTTTGTGGAAGACCAGGTTTATCGGGAAGTTGAAAGGCGTGATTGCTGCAACAATGCCGATGGGAAAACGCTTTGTCATAACAGTGCGCGCTGCATGTGCTGGCTGGTCATCAACGTAGGGCGCATCCCCGGATTCCGTCATCAACACAGCAATCGTGTGGTCAATCAGTGTGAGTGCGCGTTCGAGCTCGGTTCGGGCAAGTAAAACGGGCTTGCCGATTTCATGCGCCATTGTAGTAGTAAGGGTATCCATGTCAGCGAGAAGCCCGGAGTGGAGAGCTCTTAGCCAAGCAATCCGCTGGAATCGTGGCTGGAGCGCCAATTCTGACGCCGCAACGTTCGCACACTCCAGCTGTTCGTCCAGCATTGCCGCTGTAGAAACGGGCACATTGGCAAGGAATGTTCCATCGAGCGGGCTCATGACATCGCGCATGGTCAAAGTCTACCGTAAGCGGGTAGGCTGGAAAAATGTTGCCCATGTACATAGCTCCTCCGGATGTTCAGCAGAGTTTACTGGTGGCGCCTGCACAGACGCGGAGTGGTGATTCGATGTCCGGATTAGCGTGGTCACCACGCCCACTCGGGACCTATATCATGCCGAAAAACGTCCGAGAAACTGGCGTCCAATTTGATGTCGCATCCAACCTTGGTTGGCACGGTGGTCCATTGTCAAATCTGCGTCAGGACAATGAATTACACCGTCTGCGAGTGGGGACACGGATTGGCGGATCAGGCTTTGATGTTTCCTTTTCGCTGGAAGCATCTTCCCGCAATGGTGGCTTTATGGATCCTCTGGTGCGCTTTTGGCACAGCGCAGTGATTCCGTATACCGATCCTGTACTCGGGGTGCCTCCCGATGGCAGGCATGACCTGATGTGGAAAAGTTCCAACGATACGTATACGGCTGGTTCATCCGGGTGGCGTATCCATCGGGCAGAGCTCGGTATCCGAACATCGCCCGCGCGCGGTTTTGCCATCGGGGTAACCTCAAAACTCCCGCTTGCTGGCGGTAACCTCATGGAACGAGGGGGAATCGACACCGCGGTAACGGCTGCGGTATCGAGGATGGTCGGTCCGTGGCAGCTGACTTGGGAGGGCCAGCACGTAACGGCAGGGCAACGTGGAACTCTGGCTGGTGGAATAAACCTGATGCCATCCTGGGGAACTCAGGTTTTTCATGCTGGGCGGATGGTTAGCGACCGCTGGGCGGCTGGATTTCAGTATGAGGACATGGGTGCCGGGATGGATTTTGGTTTACCGTTTTCTGGAAACAAACGTCGCCAAATGACATTCTCTGTGCGTACCAAGCTGTCTGAATCCGATGTTGGTGATCTTTCAATTTCAGAAAATATCCGTCCGTTTCGTACGACGCCGTACGTGTCAGATGTCATCTTTACACTGGCAATTCGTCGTATTAGGTAACCCATTGTGGTGGCATCAACATTTCACCGGCTTAATCCGTTAGTCATTGCAGGTACTTCCTAAGTAAATGCCTGAATTACTGCAATGAATGGAGAACGCTTTTCGGTCATCCGAGTATGGTCTCGAGCGCTGGTTGCACTTTGTGTTCTTTTACACGGAGCGATGCCCATTTCTTCACTAGGTGCAAAGCCTGCGCAGAGTAAGCACATTGTCTTTTTGGCTGGAACAAAAAGTCATGGACCTGGCGACCATGAATATGAGCAGGCATGCCGCCTGCTCGCCCGGACGCTTCGCGCACACGATACGTCTCTCAAGACGACGGTCGTCCCTTACGGCTGGCCGGATGATCCAAAGCTCCTCGAAACCGCCGACACGATCGTTGTCTATGCAGATGGCTCAGACCACAATCGGCTAGACCATCCTTTGTTGCATCCGGGGCGTATGGATGTGCTTCAGAAGCAGATGCAACGTGGTTGCGGGTTCGTCACGCTGCACTATGCGACGTTTGCTCCGCTTGGTGCTGATGGTGACCACTATCTTGACTGGGTTGGTGGCCACTTTGATTACGAAAGCGGATCAGGGGCCAACCACTGGGCAAGTGCTATTGATAAATGGTTGGCATCGGTGTCTTTGCCATTGCCAATGCATCCCATCGCACGCGGAGTGCAGCCATACAAGGTTCAGGAGGAGTTCTACACGCAGCTTCGATTCCGAAAGGACGATCCACGGCGTACGGACTTGCTTCAGACCGTTCAACCTCAGGGGGGAACGGCTCAGACCGTTGGGTGGGCCGTTACCCGTTCCGATGGTGGTCGCGGTTTTGGATACACCGGAGGACATGCACTGTCGACATTTAAAAATGCAAACATCCGAAAAATGCTCTGTAATGCTATCCTTTGGACTGCAAAGCAAACTGTTCCGGTGACGGGTGTTGCAACAGCCGATATCCCTACTGATGACCCGATTCGGGTGACAGTACTGACGGGACATCATCACCCGGCTCACGACTGGAAAGTGACTACGGCAGCCCTGCATCACATTACCGCCAGTGATAAACGTCTCGACTTGGAAGTTATTTACGACCCTGAGTTGCTCTCTGGGGATGTACTTTCTACAACTGATGTTCTACTCATCAACTATTGCAACTGGGAGTCGGCAACCTTGTCGGCAGCGGCACGAAGGAAATTATCCAATTACGTCCGCGGTGGCGGGGGGCTATTTTTGCTCCACTTTGCCAATGGCGCGTGGCGGGATTGGGCAGACTACCACGGAGGATTTTCACGCCGTGTTTGGGTGGATGGTAAAGCGAATCACGATGCATATGGCACTTTCACCGTCGATGTTACCGAGCCAAGCCACATCCTCACACGGGGGCTGAAGCGCTTTACGACAACCGATGAGTTGTATTGTTCACAGGTCGGATCGGACCCTGTAATTCCATTATTGACCGCCAAGTCAAACGTGACCGGAAAAACTGAACCGCTGGCATTCACGTATAGAGCTGGGCGTGGTTTCGTTGTTCAGACACTTCTCGGGCATGATGCCGGTGCTGTATTGACACCGGAACACGCCGAGTTTATCCGCCGGGGACTAGCCTATGCTGCCGGGCGGGAAGTCCTTACGTTTCCTCTCGAGCGTATCCAAAGCAAACCCGTCTTGTCACAAGGCACAAACGGGATGGCTGCAAATGTTTCCGGGGGGGCTCTCAGATTGTCCCCAAGTGTGGATCTCGCAAGGCTTCCATTACGAATTGGACTCAAGGCAAAGTTGACACAATCATCGGCGTACAACATCCTGGTTGCACACGGACTTAAGTCAAGCAAGTCCCACTGGGAAGTTTTTTCGGAAGCTGGCAGCGGACGTCTGGCTGTTTATATGCCTGGGAGTTCTCCAAGTCTGTTCGTTTCAGAAGTGATCATCACAGATGGCAAGTGGCATGATATCGATGTCAGCATTTCAGATTCTCGGGTTGCAATAAGCATCGATGGTCGGTTGGCGTTTGAAAAGTCCTGTTCGCGACCTGATTTGTTGCCAGAACAGGGTGAGTTTTGGGTGGGGGGCTACCCTCCGGATGGCCTGACATGTACAGGATTGATAGATAATTTGCAGGTATGGAGCGGTATGACAAGCTCCATACCGATAGTGTCGGCGACTTTCGACGCAATCGTAGAAAACGGTTTTGACGCATCGAATGGAAACAGACTGCTGACGACATCCCGTGACATACCTTTGAAAGGAAACATCAAAGTGAAGACTACTGTGATCAATCATGGCATTCCTGTCGTGGATGAACGGACATCCGAGGATTGGCGCGTTGTTGGTAACGATTCCGGAGGGATGCGCTATAGCACTCTGAAACAAATCAACCGCTCAAACATCTCCAAACTCAGGAAGGTCTGGGAATTTACCGTTGATGATGCATCTGAGCGGAGTACGCTGGAATGCACCCCAATCGTTGTTTCTGGAATTATGTATCTGACGTCGGTCAATCAGAAGGTCATTGCATTACAGGCAGCAACCGGTAAGACAATCTGGCAGTTTGATCCATCTGCTGGCGGCGTAAACCGTGGTGTTGCGTACTGGAGCGATGGCAAGGCGAAAGGGAAAAGACGCATCCTGTTTGGTACGGGGAACGGCCGCCTCTGGAGTATCGATGCGTTGACGGGTAAGCCAGATCCGGCATTTGGCAAGGACGGGTTTATCAATCTAAAGGATGGCTATGAACGCGATTTGTCCGGTGTCAACCTCTCGGTTACATCGGCTGTTGCCATTTACCAAAACTCAGTCATCGTCCCGGTCGTGAATTCTGAGGGGCAACCTGGAGCACCAGGCGACATTCGCGCATTCGATGTCCGGACTGGCAGGGAGGTCTGGCGCTTTCATACGGTTCCGAAGCCGTATGAAGCCGGGGCGGAGACTTGGCTGAACGATGGCTGGAAGAACCGCACCGGAGCGAATCCATGGAGCGGCTTTACTGTGGATACCGCACGCGGAATCGTCTTTTGCGGCGTAGGGTCGGCCGCATCCGATTTTTACGGTGGCGATCGCCCGGGAAACAATCTGTTTGCGAATTCGACTCTCGCATTGGATGCCCGGACAGGAAAACGTTTATGGCATTTCCAAACCGTCCATCATGATGTTTGGGACCATGACAATCCGTGTCCACCGCTAGTGGTAAATGTTTCGAGTAAAGGCAAGCGTGTTGATGCCGTAGCGCAGCCGACAAAAACTGGTTTTATCTATGTCTTCGACCGCATCACGGGGAAAAGCCTATTCCCAATCATCGAAAAGGCTGCTCCAAAGTCAACCGTGCCTGGCGAGTGGACAGCTAAGACACAACCAGTACCACTTGCTCCGCCAGCGTTGTCCCGTTCTGGCTTCACAGATACCGATGTAACTAACCGGACGCCTGAAGCGGCGGCAAGTGTCAAGAAACAACTGGCATCCCTTCTTTACGGAAAGGAACATTTACCCCCAAGTGTGCAGGGCACAGTTGTCGCTCCAGGCTTTCACGGAGGTGCAACGTGGTCGGGTGCCAGCTTTGATCCAGAAACAGGTTATTTGTACATCAATACGAATGACATTCCATCTGTGATGGGGCTTACGGCGAACTCACGTGGTGGCTATGACTTCAATGGCTACCAGTGGTTCAATGACCATGAGGGGTATCCGGGGATAAAGCCACCTTGGGGATGGCTGACAGCGGTTGACTTGAATAAAGGTACGTTTGCTTGGCGCAAGGTGTTTGGGGCCTATCCGGAGCTAGAGGCAAAGGGCCAAAAGGGACTTGGCGCTCAGTCGTTTGGAGGAACCATTGTCACGAAGGGTGGCCTGGTCTTTATCGGTGGTTCACCCGATGAAAAGTTTCGTGCATTCGACAAGTTGACGGGAAAAGAGCTATGGTCGGTTGACCTTGGTGCCGGTGGTTATGCAACACCTTGCACCTACATGGTCAATGGGAAGCAATACGTCGTGATTGCCGCCGGAGGCGGTGGAAAACTCGGGACAAAGTCAGGAAACAAGTACATCGCATTTGCCCTTGATTAGTCAGATGACAGCATGGATTTGCGCCTAATACGGTGAATGTATGAGGGCACTCTTCGATAGGATTGAGGTAAGGTTATGGAAGAACTTTCGCGACGGCGATTTATCTCCGGTTCAGCGCTCAGCGCAGGAGCATTGTGGATGGCAGCAGGCAATCAGGCGTTGGGTCAGTCAGCCAACGACAAGCTGAATATTGGAATCATCGGAACAAACAACCGTGCATTGGCTAACATCGATGGTGTTCAGTCACAAAACATCACTGCGATCTGTGATATCGATGATGAATACATCGCTGTTGCAAAAAAGCGTTTCCCGAATGCTGTCGTATACACGGATTACCGAAAGCTTGTGGAGCAGAAGGGACTCGATGCCGTTGTAATCAGTACTCCTGACCACAACCATGCTCCTGCGACGGCTTTTGCGCTTAACCATAACCTCCATGTCTACTGTGAAAAGCCTCTGACACATACGGTCGAAGAGGCTCGCAAAATCGCCGAACTCACCAAAAAGAAGAAGCGTGTGACCCAAATGGGCACGCAGATTCATGCCGAGCCAAACTACCGTCGTGTCGTTGAGCTGATCCGCAGCGGTGCGATTGGAAATGTCCTCGAGGTGCACACGCGCGTCGGAAAGGCTTGGTCCGGTCGGGACCTGGAGCCGTATTCAGATGGCACACCTGAGAACATGCACTGGGATGAATGGCTTGGTCCGTGCGCGGTTGCTCCTTACCACCCTGTCTTCCATCCAGCACGCTGGCGTGGCTATTGGGCATATGGAAATGGAACCCTGGGTGACATGGGGTGCCACCACATTGACCTGGTTTTCTGGGCGCTGGACTTGCGTCATCCAACCAAAATTGCAGCATCCGGACCTGCGCCACACCCACAGTTTGCTCCAGAAGGAGTCAAAGTCGAATATGACTTCCCAGCCCGCGGTAGCCAACCTCCAGTAAAGGTCACTTGGTATGACGGCAATATGGCTGGCGAAGCCTTCAAGAAGGCTGGGGCTCAGTCCTGGGGGGACGGATCACTGTTTATTGGTGACAAGGGGATGTTGCTTGCCGACTACGGTCGGTACAAGCTGCTGCCAGAAGATAAGTTCACTGGATTTGTTCCACCAGCAAAGTCCATTCCGGATTCGATTGGACATTACGAAGAGTGGATGCAGGCGATTCGTAACGGTGGACCAACCACATGTAACTTTGATTATGCCGGTGCACTTACTGAAACCGTTCTTCTTGGGACCGTTGCGTATCGCACTGGTGAAGCGATCGAGTGGGATGCACGTAAGCTCAAGACAAACAATGAGCGTGCAAACGCGTTGTTGCGTAAGGAATATCGCAAGGGCTGGAAAGTCTGACCCGGTTGACTTAAGACTAAAAGTCCTCGTCTGGTCCTGCCAGTCGGGGACTTTCTTGTTATCTGGTAGGCTGAATTAGGACAGCATCGCCTGCACAAAAAGATCTGGATGAAATTCGCGCAGGTCTCCTGGTTTTTCGCCGACGCCAACCAGCTTTACCGGAATACCAAGTTCCTCACGCAATGTAACTACGATCCCACCGCGTGCTGTTCCATCCAGCTTTGCGAGGACAATCCCCGTTACACCGGCAGCTTGGGTAAACTCTTTCGCTTGCGTTACTGCGTTCTGCCCAGTCGTTGCGTCCAGAGCCAGCAAAACTTCGTCCGGAGCCCGACCCAGCTCACGCTCGCACACACGACGGATTTTTGCGAGTTCTTCCATGAGATTTGATCTGGTATGCAGGCGACCTGCGGTGTCTACAAGGACCAAGTCTGCACCCCGGGCTTTTGCGGCATGAATCGCATCAAAAACGACCGCAGCAGGATCCGCATTTTCATGTTGGCGAATGAGCTCAGCGCCGCTTCGTTCTGCCCAAATGGCCAGCTGGTCAGCTGCTGCGGCTCGAAACGTATCTGCTGCTGCC
>VFQT010000152.1_pt1 | contig 108317 bp, 90 predicted proteins | sample 3512381 | NCBI WGS metagenome assembly VFQT01 (sample SAMN10412376, study PRJNA504923) | tailings metagenome | isolation source: Relicate 2 Philex TSF3 active mining site | place: Philippines: Tuba, Benguet | collected 2017-08-29
AACATTCCGTAGGCGCGGGCGGACACGGCGGTCCGCCCCTACGCGGAGCATTTGTCATCGTGCCTACAAGCATATTCTCGTACAACACTCCGTAACAGCGGAAGGGCACAGAGGCCCTCCCCTACGCGGAATTTTTTACATCCAACAACCAATTTCAATATCAAACAGTAGAAACGTAGCGAGCGGAGCGGCGTGTTCGGTGGAGGCCGGAAGCATAAACGACCGGGGGAGGCAGCCAATCGGACACAGGACAAAAGGGTGCATTCCCGCGATTGCGGGAACCGAGCACCCGGCGGGGGTTGGTGATCATCCCGGTCGTCTTGCTGAAGGCCGAAACCGGATACGCCGTGAAGGCACATCATCCGAAACCAAATGACAAATCCGTCAGTCGCGGGCGGACACAGCGGTCCGCCCCTACGCGGAGCAATTTTCAACAAGCCCAAAAACGTATTCGCGTACAACATTCCGATAGCGCGGGAGGGCACATCGGCCCTCCCCTACGCAGCGGATTTTTCAGCAAGCCCACATGCGTATTCGAGTTTGAAAGGCTAATGCATCACCGACTCTGGTGGGACCTCGATCGTCAAACCATCCTCAATACGAATCACACGGTCAGCTGCACGCGCCAAGCGGTCATCATGCGTGACCATGATAAACGCAACACCCGTTTCCTTCGCAATCTCACGCATCAGCTTGAACACTTCCGCTCCGGAACGCGCATCCAGGTTACCCGTCGGCTCATCCGCCAAGACGAGACGCGGCCTCGAAACCAGAGCCCGTACAATCGCTGTACGCTGCTGCTGACCACCTGACATCTGCGTAGCCCTTTTGTTCATCTGATCTTCGAGGCCGACGCGACGCAAAATCGCCTTCGCAGCCTCAACATCCGCCTTATCCGGAGCTCCCTTGCGGATACTGATTGGCATTAATGCATTCTCGATACACGAAAATTCATCCAGCAAATAGTGAAACTGGAAGACAAAGCCAATGGACTCTCCGCGCAGCGTCGCAAGGCCATCGGATGTCAGCTTAGATATCTCCGTGCCATCAATCCAGACCTCACCGCCCGTGGGGACATCGAGGGCCCCCAGGATATTGAGCATCGTCGACTTACCCGAACCCGATTGCCCGATGATTGCGACGAACTCCCCGGGAAAGATTTCCAAGTCGATACCATGAAGGACATCAACAGCTTTTTCTGTTCCGGGATTGTAGGTTTTCTTAAGGCCTATCGTCTTGACGATAGGGACAGCATTGGTATCAGCCACCTCGGATTACCTCCACCGGGCTGAGCCGGCTCGCCCGACGCGCCGGGAGAATTGCTGCGATCAACGTCGCCAGAATTGTCGCGCCGACGGCCCCGCCAAAGATGACAGGGTCGTAAATGATGTTGAACAGCTTGTCGGCCTTTCCGAAGCGTGCAGCCTGCGGGATATCCGCCAGCGCACGTAGGAGAAGCAATGCCCAGAAACATCCAACTGCGCTCCCCGCGACCGCCACGCCAAGGCCTTCAATCGTGAAAACCCAGAGGATTTGATAATCTCGTGCCCCGATAGCTTTTAAGATTCCAATCTGCTTGCTCTTCTGAATGACACTAACGATCAAAACGGATGCAATCGCAAACGCGGATGCGAGAAGCACAAACGCACAAATCATCACCTTGGTGGAGTTCTGTGACTGAATCGCATTGAGGATAAAGCCATTGTCTTTGGTCCAGGAGTCAACCTTGAAGGGCAGTGTTGCTGCCATTTGTTCCGCAACTGCCGCGGCCGTAAATGGATCTTCGAGCTTGACCTGAACATACAGTACATTGGTACCGGTCTTGAACAGGGACTGTGCCGCCCGCAGGGTGCAAAACACGCGCCCCATGTCAAACTGACCATTACCGCTTTCAAACAATCCGACGACGGTGTACGTGCCGGTCACACCAACATTGGACTGAATCTTTACGCGGTCGCCCATGCGGATGCCAAGTTCCTCAGCGAGACGCATCCCGATGACGATTTCATCGGAGTTTATATCCAGCCAGCGCCCGGCAATCATGTCTTTCTGAATCGGGCTGATGCTCTCGACTTTGGCGGGTTCCCCACCGGTGACATTAACTGCGTAGCGCTTGGCGCCACGGATCATGAAACCGGAGCCTCCTACGCCGCTCGCAACGGTTCGGACACCTGGAAAGGATGCGACCTGCTGCTCGATTTTCTGCCACTGCTCCAGCTCAGTGCGCTGCTGAACCTGCTTTTGAGCATCGGATGCCAGGAGGCTGTCCCCTCTACGGTCACCGACTTTGTCCAGTGTGTCCGGGGCGGGATCCGGCGGCTTGATCGTGACATGTGAGAGTGGACCGACAAGATCACCAACAAAGCGCTGTTGGACGCCTGTGATTAGGGTTTGGATAAAGATGATGACGGTGACGGCGATGGCAACGGCGCAGACGGTAAGAAGCGTTTGCCCTCCGCCACTCACCAGATGTCGCCACGCCAGCTTGAATTCAAAGCGTAGCATCGTTAGTTCTTTGCTGCCGCTTTGGTTGCAGTCACAACATCGCCAGGCTTGCGACCTGTCGGTGTGATGATGACCTGATCGGTTGCCGCCAGGCCATCGGTGACCGGAACGCCATCCTTGCCCGCAGGGCCGACCTTGACAACTTTCTTTACCACTTTGCCGCCTGCCACGACCAATACGGTGGACTCGCCTCCGATAGTGTTGACGGCCGTGAGCGGGATAACCAGGCGGTCGCTCCCCTTATCGGTGACAATATTGACCGAAAGTGTTTGACCGGGACGAAGCCAGTCAGGCTTCGATGTCGGAACAAGCCGAACCTCGACGGTGCCGCGATCGGCATCCACCTGCGCGCCAATTTCAGTTACATTGGCATCAAATGTTTCTCCAGGGAATGCATCACAGCTGACTTTTGCCACCTGACCAACATTGATTTTCCCGAGGTTTACTTCATCGAGGTCGATACGAATCTCAGGACTCTGTGACCGGACGAGCCGGATGATGGGCTGATTTGGTCCAGCGATTCCACCTGGTTCGGTAACCACCTCGGTCACCGTTCCGGCAAATGGGGCCTTGATTTTGGCATCGGAGAGACGGCTCTGAGCAACACCAAGTGCGCGCTCGGCATCCAGGAGGCGGGTCTTAGCGACTTCAACGGCCTGCTCTGCCTCACCGACGCGGTACTCGGCAAGAATACGCGCTCGCTCGGCTTCTGCGACTTTACGCTCAGCGACGAGGACATCCTCCCGGCGCGGCTGGCTTAGCAAGGTCTGCAGCTGGGCCTCACCGCTTGAACGGGCACCGCGAAGCGTCGCTTCCGCAGCTCGTAAATCGGCCTCTGCCTGTGCAATCTGCTCTTTGCGTGTACCAACAGTCAGCTGCTTGAGGCGGGCATCTGCATTTTCCCGTGTCCGCTGGGCGACCGTCAATGCGGTTTCTGCTGAGTCAAGGGCGGATTTCGAAACAGCCCCCTCTTTGACAAGAGCTTGCTGCCGTTTGTAATCCTTCTCAGCTTGTTCGAGCTGTGCATTCGCCTGTGCCAGCTGGGCCCGGGCTTGATCACGCTCTTCTTTAGTTGCGCCATTGCGAAGCTCGGACAAGCGGTTACGTGCGGCTGCCTGTTTAGCCTCCGCAACGGCAATCGCCTGGTCGACATCCGCTTTCAGGCGGTCAATCTCAGACTTCAGTGGTGGGCGACTGGCCTGTGCAAGGGATGCCTTAGCCGTACGAACGGTGTCCTGCGCTGACATCACCTGCGCCTTTGCCGTACCAAGCTGTGTCATGGATTGTGTAAGTTGGGCCTTTGCCGTAGCCACACCGACAGTTGCCTGCCCAAGCTGCGCATTGAGAACATCCGTATCCAGTTCGGCAACGAGCGCGCCTGTCAGAATTGTGTCGCCTTCGTGTACGAGAACCCGTGCGACACGCCCGCCTGTTTGTGCACCGATATTTGTCTCAACATCACCCCGAAGGCGCCCACTTGCTGCGATACTCGTAATCACATTTCGGCTTACTGGGAGTATGGTCTCAACTTTGGGTGGTTGCAGCTTGAAGATGACGCCAGCAGTGATCAGTCCCCCTCCGATAAGCGCTCCGATGAAGATACGTGACTTATTTCCAGCCATGGTAATGATGCTCCCTCAGGCAGCATCGGGGATACCCGCCAGCCGGAAAAAGCCGGGCTGCCAAAACACTTATGAAATGTTCTCTATTACAGTGCAGTGTATCCTGATGCACATCCTGTGTGATTGCCCCTAAATGCTGCGCGGGGGTATGATAACGCTGTGTTAAATACTGTTCCGACCCGAGTGCGGACCCGGTTCGCACCGAGTCCCACAGGCTTTCTCCACGTTGGCGCTTTCCGTACAGCGCTTTTTTCATGGCTGTTCGCGCGCAAGCATGGAGGCGACTTCGTTCTTCGTATAGAAGACACCGATCAGAACCGTTTGGTTCCCGGGTCACTTGAAAGTATCATCGCATCACTCAATGCGCTTGGTCTGACATACGATGAAGGCCCGGATGTCGCAAGCGTTGCTGCTTTGGATTCTGAGAAGTACGGTGCCGTCGATGCCAGCCTGCTCCCTGAAAACGGCGGACAGTTCGGTCCATACTTTCAGTCGCAGCGCCTGCCCCGCTACCGTGAGCTGATTGACCAGCTCCTGGATGAGGGCAAGGCTTACTACGCATTCGAGACAAAAGAAGAGCTCGATGCCAAGCGTGCAGCCTGTGATATCCGTAAGGTTCCTTACACCTACGACCGGCAGTTTCGTGAGTATCCTCTGGCGGATGCCCGTGCACGCGTCGCGGCGGGTGAGCCAGCGGTCGTGCGTATCAAAATGCCAACGAGTGGTGTGATTGAAGCCGATGACCTGCATCACGGCCACATGCAGTGGGATGCCACGACGCAAGATGACTTTATTATCCTGAAGGCGGATGGCTATCCTCCGTACCATTTTGCGGCGATGGTGGATGACCACGACATGCAGATTTCCCATGTGCTCCGCGGGGATGACTGGTTGCCAAGTCTGCCAAAGCATATTCAGATTTTCCGTGCATTTGAATGGGAACCACCCATTTTCGTGCATACACCAAATGTGTTGGCACCGGGTGGTGGCAAAAAGCTCTCGAAGCGCCATGGTGCGAAGCCGATTTTGGGTCCGGTTCCCGAGCTCAAGGATGGCCTGCCAACCGGAGAGATCACCGGTGGACTGGTCAATAACGAAGGGTACCTCCCGGATGCTATCGTCAACTTCCTTGCCCTCATCGGCTGGTCAGCTGGCGACAACCAGGAAGTCTTCACACGGGAAGAGCTGATTAATGCCTTTACGCTTGAGCGCATTTCGCGCTCCGGTGGAGCATTTGATCAGGACAAGCTGTTGTGGATGAACGGACTGTACATCCGGCAAATGACCCCCGATGCCCTTTATGCTGCGGCGGAGCCGTTTATTGTCGAGTCAGGTCTGGTTGCGGCAGACTGCTCTGCGGAAACCCGAGCCTACGCGGCGGCGGCGCTTGCGCTTGAGCAGGAAAAGTTGACCCGCCTGGATGAAGCGCCGAACCTGATCTGGTTCTTCTTTACGGAAGATGTCCTTGGAGATGAAAAAGTAGTCGCCAAGTGGCTGCATAAGTCAGGCGTGAAGACCTACCTTGCGGCACTGGCGGATGCCGTTGATGCTTTAGCAGAGTGGACATCCACGGCAATTGAAGAGACTGTACGTGGCATTGCCGCTGAGCAGGGACGCGAAAAAGGTTCCGCGACGCATCCGGTGCGTATTGCCGTAACGGGACGTGAGCAGGGACCAAGCCTGTTTGACTGTATCGAGGTTTTGGGTAAGGAGCGTACAGTCAAGCGCCTCCGGGCGGCGATGGAGCGAGCGCATGAGTAGTCCCATCATCGATGTCTTCACTGTTTTCGGTGCCGTTCCTCCAAGAACGACAGAGCCTGGTACTGATAAGCTCCTGACATCGATGGACCGGCTTGGTATCCAGCGCGCACTGACGATCTCGACACGTGGTATTTACCACTCCGCAAATGCGGGAAACCGTGAAACCGCAGCGAACTGTGGACAATCGAATGGCAAGCTCAAGGGAATCGCGACGCTTGATCCACGGACGACAGCCCTTCCGGCAACGGATGGCTTTATCGCTCTCGCAGCCTTCCCCGTAGCGCAACAGTGGCCGATTTACCACGCGGCATTTCTCGGGATGCTGGCGACACTTGCACAACAAGGCGTTGTCATGCCACTTATCCTGGAAGCAAGCCGCCTTGGCGATTTAAGTCAGTTCCGTGGAATTTTGCATGCCAGCGGTTACAAAGGACCAGTGATTGCACAAGGTGTGACCAGCGAGAGCATTTCAGAAATTATCGCGCTGGCGCCTGGGATGCCGAATTTGTACCTTTGTACAAATGGGATGCGGGGAATCGGCGAAATTGACCTCGCGGTGAACACGATGACCAGTAAGCGTGTGCTGTTTGGCTCCGGGTCCATTGCGTTTGGTTCTCTCGCGAGTGCGGTGGCAGTTGTCAAAATGTGCCACATCACTGATGAGCAGAAAAATGATGTCCTCTTTGGGAATGCGCAAGCGATGTTTGCAGGAGGTGTTGCGTGATCTGTGACATCCACGGCCAATGGGGTCCGACAACCGCTGCACCCAGCTGGAACCAACCAGACCATGTGAAAGCACAGCTGCTACAGCGTGGTATTGCGATGGGATGTTTTGCCAGTACGCTGGCGCGTCGCTATGACATGGTTGCGGGCAATGATGCTGTTTACGAAGCGGCTAAATCGAAGGGCGGCGGCGTGGTGCTGAAGGGCTGGTTGGTGATTCAGCCGAACCAGCATGATGAGAGCTCCAACCTGATGCGCAAGTACATGTTCCACGACAACTTTGTTGGTGCAGCGCTTTATCCAAATCCAGCAACAGGTGAGCCCGTTACGCTGGCACGCTGTCAGGACTTGCTAACGGTGTTCCGCCGCTACGGCAAAGCATTGCTGATTCACACTCCGACAGCGGCGGCGATGCACCATGCGGTCGACATCGCAAGCTTCCTCGGTGCAGGCAAAGTGATCGCAAGTGGAATGGGCGGGGTTGAATGGCGCGAAGCCATCGACTACGCGGTTCGCCCAACAAACCTCTTTCTGGATTTTAGTGGAGCCCTCACGAGTGACAAGATTGCCTTTGCGATTCAGCGTCTCGGAGGGTGTCGCAAGCTGGTCTTTGGTTCCGGTTCGCCTGGTACGGATCCAGCGGCGGTTCTGGCGCTCTTGGATGAACTTGACCTAACCGATGACGAGCGGCATCGTATTTTGTATGGAAATGCGCATCGTATCTTGGGTGACTTACTCGGCCCCGATGAAGAGAGTACGGCAGGCGGTGGGTTGACCCTTACCCCGATGGGCGGTTAGTGGCGGCATCACCGCTGGATGAAGAAAAGAAACAACTCCGTGCGTGGGCAAAACGCCAGCGCGCGGAGTTTTTGTCTCTGGATGCCGCTGTGCGTACGGAAATGTTTGCACGGCTATCGGGTGCATTTCTTGACCTAATCGCGAAGCGGTCCTGGAAGCACATCGCGGTGTTTATTCCACTGCCGGGCGAGCCTGACATTTGGACCCCATCGCAGCAGCTCATGGGCGCACAAGGCTTTGCAGTTTACGCCCCCCGGATGATGCCAGAAAACCAGCTGGATTTGGTGATGATTACCAATCTGGGTGCGCTGGTTAGTGGGGCGTTTGGCGTGATGGAGCCGCCGGCAGACTGGCCCGCTCTAACTGACTTTACCCGACTGGATGCAATCTTCATCCCTGGACTTGCCTTTACACCGAATGGTGGTCGCCTCGGATTTGGTGGTGGCTGGTATGACAGGTTGCTTGCACGAATGCCACAAGAGACGGTGAAGGTTGGCACTTGCTGGAACCGGATGCTAATCGATGATGTACCGATGGATTCCTGGGATATTCGCATCGATGCCGTACTAACGGAAGGCGGAGTTATCCCCGTACCGTAGATTCGTGACTAAATTTTTGTAAAATTTAGTTGTAGACGCACCATTTTCTAGTTTGTGATTGACAACGGGATGCTCGCGCCTGATAGGGTTTATACATGACGTCCTTCGTTTTGATCTCTGCGTTAATCGTCGGAACAGTGATACCTGCTGTGAACACAGCTAGTTCATCGGTGTTGAATGCACAGCAACAAGCACCCGCCGTGCAAAGGCCAAGTCTGAACATTGTGCTAAGCAAGCTGCCAAAGTCTGTCGCTGCCAATATTTACGCTGACACATCCACCGGGAATGCCAAAGTCGATGTTGAAGGCTTAGACCTTAGTACGACGGTCGCTGAAGACCTGCTGGATGCATTGGTGAAAAAGCTCCCTAAGGGCACGGTCTGGGTTAAAGTCAATGTGCCAAAGACAGACGCAAAACGGATGACAGGAGACACGCTTGCCGCGTTTGTCTTCGCACAATCTAACCTGTTTGGTAAGGTTGGCGAGGTAAAGAAAGGCTTCACGGAGATCCTTGGCCAGCAGGTTCCGGATGAGCAAGCTGCAGACTTCATCAAATCACTTAACCTGATTCCATGCTACGTGATCTTCCGGCCCGGCTATGTTGACAGAACAGAAGAACTTACATTTGCAGAACGCGAAGCGCTTATTGAACGCCTCGTGGCCCGCCCCGATCTCCGGGCAAAGTACGCTGCTGAGCATGGAAAAGTCATGGGTGAGGTCATCAAAAAGCTGCTAAAGGATAAGGTTCCACCAGGACCCTAACTGCTGCCTCGATTACGCACCGTACCAGACCTCCGGACCGGGTTAGCCTCTGTTGATGCGCCTGGTCCGATGTCGTTTAACAACATTTCCTTACATTCACCTGCCAGAAACGATCATGTGTCATGTCATAAGGCGAAGATGCTTTTCATGTAACGCCTCATTACCTGCCATCAAAATGCCGCGTTTAGCGAGCCATGAGTGTCGTTTATTAATAATTTTATGTTACTCACTATACTTGACGCACCAAAAGGTTGATTACGCTAAAAATTTATAAAATGTTTTCGTCAATGTGAGTGCAATCCGTAAAAATACCGGCCTAATATTGCCCCTGTGCTTGGTTCAATTAGTTGAACCAGCAACAATCATAGGGAAAACTCAAGAATGAAATTGAACATTGTTGCGCTTGGCTTTGCCGCGCTTACAATCTCGGTCGTCAGCGGATGCTCCACCGGATCCGTCAAGGGCGAACTCAAGCTGAACCCAGCGGGTTCCGTCCTCGCAACCCCGGCTGGCATCAATGCCACTGCATCCCGTATCGAAATGGAAGTCGAAGCCAAGATCAAGACCGTCGGCTCCGTCAATGGTGCAGGCAATGCATCTGGCGAAGTCGAATTCGAAGACAAGGCCCGCGACATCGAGTTCGAAGGCAAGGTTGTTTACGGTGCTGCTGGCGAAGTCACTGTTGGCGATGCATCCAATGCGGTCAACGCAATCACCGGAAACGCAGCTGTCACATCTGCGCATCTGGCATCCCACAACGTCGCTGATACCGACAAACTCCGCGGAGCAATTTTCCTCGGAACCCTCGGGGACGACGATGACCACGATGCAGACTGCGAAGATGACGATGACCTCTTCGAGTCAGGCGTCTTCTTCACGACTATCGTCGACTTCCCAACCGTTAACCTAACTGGTTTGTTCAGCAACGATTCGCTTTACGTCAACAAATTTGTGACGTTTGGTGCATTGAACGATGCAGTCCTCGGTGGAACCGGAACCCCTGCAGGCTACCTCGCAGGTGGCTTCTCCAAGGGTGACAAGCTTCGCTGGAGACTGACCACAAACTAGTCGCTGACACGCTGGATCCCCATGGCATTGCTGTGGGGATTCCCCATTTTTGTTTCGTGCCCGTAACTCTTTCGGGAAAGCCAGCCATGTTACAACCTTATGCTCTGAAATCTCCGATACTCCTCCTACTCGCGCCACAAGGCGCTACTGCCCCACAAACGATGGCAGATAAGCTCGGCTTGACCGCAGATCAACGCCGCAAGATCGAGGCAATTCAGAAAAAGTACGACCCAATCAATAAGCGAATTCAGGACAAATATCAGCCCAGGATGGAAGCGATTGCCCGCAAGTACCAAAAGGAAAGCCTTACGGGTACCGTTGAAAACTCCCCTGCGGCAGAAGCCCGTCGCAAGGTCGTGATGGCAAAGTTCCGCAAAGAGCTCGAGCCAATCCAAGCAGCAGCCATGCGCGAGGCAGCGCCAATACAAAAGCGTGCACAGGATGAGCTGAACCGTGTATTGACGCCATCCCAGCAAGTGATGCTCAAGAAACTTCAGGAAGAGTCCAAGGTTGACAACTAGGATGAAACCTAACAACTCACCGAAGCTACTGTTGCTCGTTCCAATGCTGTTTGGTGCCACTCTACTGTCAAACCCAGTCGTGGCTCAGGATGTCACTCCTCCACCGCCGGACGCGGATAAGACGACACAAAAGGATGTCGAAAAAATCCGAAATAGCGTGACCCGGATTCAAGGCATCGGAATGGAAGCGCTCGGCAAAACGACGCAGCTGCAACAATACAAAATCCACGGTGCCTTCGCACTCACGAACAGCGTGTCCCTTCGAAACATCAACAATAACACTGGCTATGCGTTCACAAACCAAGGCGGTTCATTTGCACTGAATACCGCCGAAATCAACATTCGGAAGGAAGCATCCGGTAACGAAGACCCGGGGTTTTATGTCCGCATCATGGATGGCGAAGCAAAACAGCGCCTGCTCCGCGGTGGACTGAGCCTGGCTGAAGTCTATGGCTTCAGATCTGTCATTTCGCGTACGGATGAGACCAAATACGAGATTGGCCAGTTCCGGCCGTTGTACACCTATGATGACATCGGTGTGGATGCCTTCGTCTCGAAGTCATTTGCATTTCAGTACATGATGCCAAATCTTGTGCGTGGATTTCGCATTCAAAAAGATGCTCTGAACGGCAGTAAGACAGCCATTCAGGTGCATAACCCGCTAGTGGATGGCAGCTTTGCAAGCCAGCAGACCAGCCTCGCGATGACGATTGATACGACAAACGAAGCCGGGACACGAAGACGTGCGGCACTTGCAGTCACTGCATCGCATACCAGCGCAACATCTGCAACGTATTTGCTCTCTCTCACCAACGAGACACCAGCAGCTGGTCTTGGCCTCGTACGAACTCAGCTACAGGCGAATGCAGGCAGCGCAACGGGGACAGACAACAGCACAAGCTACGCAGCCGTCATCCAGCTGCTCACCCCGCAGCGACGCACCGGGCAGTTTGGTATCCGCCTCGAGACATTGTCACTGACTGCCGGTTCATTGACTCCTTCGGTGATTGGAACTGTGATGCCATCGGGTAGCACAGCACGTGTCGGTAGCCTTAGCCTCTCCTTCATCACCCCGGACCTCACGAAGAAGGAACGTACCGTGGTCGAGCTTCGCTACGATTCGGCAACACAGGCGATGTTTGCCACGGGGACACAGCGCACCCAGCTTGTGCTGTCTGTCGGTCATTCGGTGCTGTTTTAGGTGCGTCTGCGGGTTTATTTCCCCTGTATTGCCAACAGGTTTTTTGGATAGTTCTTGAAAATGCCGCAAACCCTTGATAGTATTTTGTCGCGGTCCCTTGTAGCTCAGCGGTAGAGCATTCGGCTGTTAACCGAAGGGTCACTGGTTCGAATCCAGTCGGGGGAGCTCACAAAGAGCCCGGTTCAAAAGACCGGGCTTTTTTCATGACCCGTTCAGACATCCCAATGTTAAGTCCCTTAGCCCTCAGATTTGCTCTAGCATCGCTGGTCGCAATAAACGTGACCACAACTGCATTGGCAAGTCCACGGATACCGGATGCATGGACACGGCCGCGTCTCGCCCTCCCTAAGGCGTCAGCACCACCGATCATCAATGGTAACCTCGATGACCCGGCTTGGAGCAGTGCACTGCGCATCAAAGCCTTTGATCGCTTTACCGGCGATGCGCCGGTAGTGGAAAAGACGGATGCCTGGGTTACAACCGATGGCAAGACGCTGTATGTTGCCTTCCACTGCCACGATAAGGAGCCAGAGAAACAACGTAAGAGTGAAACTCAGCGCGGTAGTCAGGCTGTCTGGGGCGATGACCATGTAACGGTAATGATAGACAGCCAGCATCTCCACCGCGGGATGTCGGTCTTTTCCGTAAATGCGATTGGCACGCAGGTGGATGGTCTTGAAGGCGGCACCGCAGGGAATATCACGTGGGCTGGAGACTGGAAAGCCAGCGTACGCAACACCGATGATGGCTGGATTGCGGAGCTGGCAATCCCATTTTCGATGATGCGACATCCCAAAGGCGCGGACTCTATCGGCCTTGTCCTGATGCGCTCGATGAACCGGGAGGCCAACCCGATGGTCTGGCCGCAGATTCCTGTCGAGGGCCAATCAATGGGTGCAATCCCGCAGTTCATGCCGGATTTGCAGCTACCCTCTCCTATGCCAGACAGCCGGCCGGAAACCATTATCCTTCCGTTCACGCTTGGGACCATCAAACCCGATGGCCAACGGGCACGCTTTGGCCTTGATATCAAACAGCCAATCAGTACGACACTGACTGGGCTTGTTGCCATCAACCCTGACTTTCAAACGATTGAACAGCAGGTCGCATCCGTTAATCTGTCCTACAACGAACAGTTTGTGGAAGACCGACGCCCATTCTTCGCGGAGGGGTCGCAGTTTCTTCCGGATGTCGAGCTCCTCTACACACGCCGCATCGGACAATTTGACTCTGGCATGAAAGTAGTCGGTCGCCAAGGTCCCACATCTATCGGATTTCTGTCGACCATGGCACGCTCCACACCGAATGACCGTGACACCATGGCGATGTCGGTTAATCAGGCAAGCGGACTCTTCAGTGGCTACGGTGTATCCGCTACTCTGGACAATCAATACGGCATATCGTCAAACCGGACCGTTCGTGCATTTGCCAATCACGGCTGGGTTGCAGGCGACCGGCGCAACAGCATTTATGCCGTCAAATCGCAATCCTGGCTAAATGACACTCTGCGTGGAGGCGACAGCGACATTGGAATCACCAGTAATGCCACGACAGGCAAGGTGCGCTATTCATTCCTACGGTCGGTTATGTCCGAAGACTTTATCAGTACACTGGGACTCCTGAGAAACCCTGACCGTATCAACTACAACACAAATCTACACATCACGAATAAATTCGACCGGGGGAGTGTTCTGACATACGACTTGGATGCCGGGATGGACATCGCCGATCGCATCAGTACGGGGAAGTTCTTTTACAAGACACTGTACTCTCGCGTATCAACGCTACTACGAAGCGGCTGGAGTGCTGGGATGAATGCAAGCCAGGGCGATCGCCAGCAGGATGATGTTACACGCTACGATGACAGCTACGCGGGCATCAATATTGGATGGAACCAGCGAACGCTTTTCCAGGGCGGTATGGTCAGCATCGGACGAGGACGCCAGATCGGCCAGAGTGTACGCGACTTCGGCGTTTCGCAGGGGATTCTGGTCAGCAAGCCATTTTCGGTCTATACACGCTACAACCAACAGCAACGTACAGAGCGTACGATCCGACAGACAATCATCACCGGTACACTGAGACTGGACACACTCCGTACCGTTTCCCTCCGCCTGGTGTCACAAAACGGAACCGGAAATGCAGCAAATGTCGGAGCCCAAACGGGTACTAACCTGTATCTGGCGTATGCACAAAAGTCACGTAGTGGTGGAGCGGATTACTTCTTCGTCGTCGGTGACCCAAATGCGCCAAACACACGCAATCAGGTCACGCTAAAAGTCATTAAACCGCTCTAGGCGCCCCCTAGGCTATATTCCCCACCAAGGCAGGCCCTGTGGCGGATAGTAGTTTTCAGTGGCTCCGCTGCGTAGACTGTTAAGGTAGCCATCAAATCCGAACTGAGGCTTATAGCCGAGGACATCCATCGCCTTAGTGACCGGCCACAGAGTACGCCCCCAGATCAACGGACGGGCATCGATGCCTTTTTCAGCAAACAATGCGCTGCAACCTGAATAGCGCTGCTCCAAGACTTCGAGTGGGTCTGTGCGGAGAGCCTGAGCATCGGATGGCTCAAACGCCAACGGCGCCATAATGTTAAACGCATCAAAGCCACCTATGGGCGCGTGAGTCAGCGAGAGGCTTACGGCCTGTGCAACATCCCGGTCATCCACGCCGCCAAACAGCAGGCGGAAGCCATACTTGTCGATGTTACTCTCCGGCACGAACATCCCGAGGCGGAGCGCCACCGTCGTTATCCCCCACTTGCGCGCATAGACGGCTGCCATTTCCTCGCATAGCTTCTTGGACATCCCGTAGACATCCCCGGGCAAAAGAGCATTGCTTTCATCCACAACACTCCATGCATCCTCGGGTGGACGGGAACTATCGCCGTAAACACCCATCGTTGAGCAGAGCACAACCCTCTTGATGCCAGCTTCACGGGCTGCTTCGTATACATTGAACGTCCCTGTGACATTGATGGCCCAGAAGTCCTCGGGCCGCCATTTCGCCAAATGAATACCGTGAAGCGCCGCCGCATGAACGATGGCATCCACTCCGGAAATGGCTGCACGGACATCATCGATGGTACGGACATCCCCAACAATCGTTTCCACCCCAGTCTCAGCAAGCTCGCGGAAATCGAAGAGACGCAGAGAGTGTCCAGCTTCGCTGAGCGCGGGGATAATGGCGCGGCCAAGGTTTCCGCCGGCGCCGGTGATGAGGATCTTCATGATGGTTTCATTCCCGTAAGCACGGCGTGTTTCCTGCGGCGGGTTGCATTCCACACGGCTATATGCGTTGAACAGGAAATATTCCTCACCATTTCACGTGGAATGATAGGTTGCCTCGTCACGCTGATCAATCATCCGCTCGTTCGTATAGACCGAGTGGTTCGAGCCAACCGTTCGACCTACGGAGGTACTGGCCACTTGTTTTGGGATTGAATAGACCGGATCGGCCGATCATACGACAAATCCCTATGACCATTCGCAGTTGCCCGATATGATTCAACTTCGGATCGAGACCAGTTTACTTAACTAGTAGGATTGATGCGGTCTACAGAGTTTAGGCTGATTGGCACAACCATAAATTTGTCAAAGGCCAAATGAAACACATTGGAGCGACTTACTGAAGAACAAATTCAATACGGGTTTTACCATTACTTCCATGAGCGAAAGAACGATATCGCTAGGGTGACCGAAGTTTCAGAGTATGCAGGCGAAGAAGAACTCATCATCAATTGCACGCAGCTCGGAACGGCCTCGGCTAAAGAAAAGAAGCGGGTGTTGACGGAGTGGTGCGAATTGTTCGTGAGCAGACCCGATGCTTTTAAGGTCCTCAAGTTTGGAACTCGGATGCCACAGGAACTCTTTGATTCTGTATGCCACCAAAAGAACCTCAGGCACCTAGAGATCAAATGGGGCGTCTACAAGGATCTATCTGCAATTCAAAACCTCAAAGAGCTGAATCTGCTTTACATAGGGACGGGAGCAGGGGTTGAATGTGTACGACCAATTGCAGAGCTTCCTAATCTAACAGGTCTTTATGTTGAGAACTTTCAAAAGATCAGAGATTATTCTGATCTGGCTCGGCTAAGTAGGTTAGAGAGCCTGACAATTTGTGGAGATGCTTTGGGCCCACGTTACATCACGCTTGATTCGATCAACTTCTTGAATGAAATGCCCCAATTGCGCTACCTGACACTCCTGACCATGAGATTGCAGAGCGGTGATTACGGCCCAATCTTGAATCTTCTAAATTTGGAGCATTTGCGTCTACGACCACACCAGGACGTAAAGAACGTGTACACAGAGCTTTGCCAATTACCAAAGCTCAAGTGGGGCAATGTCAAGGCGGAACCAGAACTGTTTACCGACTAGGGCTGACCTTGTGGTGAACGGGAGACGCCAGTTTGATTATGATGTTTTTTTGGTGGCGCCCTGTTACCGCCGTTGATTTTCACTTTTGTGAGCTCTTGGCAAAAGGCGGAACCAGAACTGTTTACCGACTAGGGCTGACCTTGTGGTGAACGGGAGACGCCAGTTTGATTATGATGTTTTTTTGGTGGCGCCCTGTTACCGCCGTTGATTTTCACTTTTGTGAGCTCTTGGCAAAAGGCGGAACCAGAACTGTTTACCGACTAGGGCTGACCTTGTGGTGAACGGGAGACGCCAGTTTGATTATGATGTTTTTTTGGTGGCGCCCTGTTACCGCCGTTGATTTTCACTTTTGTAAGCTCTTGGCAAAAGTGGCATTAATGAGCACAACACTGTAAGAGCTCGAAGGTGCACTGCATGCCCAAGACGCCATGTTTCCTCCACCTGTTCAAAAGCATCACGTAAAGGAATCGAGTTACTCATTCTATGTGAACTTAGTCCTGTGGGGAATACTTCGAACGCTGCGATTGACGCGTCTTTTGTACGTGATGTGTAAAAATCACTTTGTCAGTCAAAGGACAAGCCGAACGTTTCCCGGACCACTACGGAACGATTGAGTCATCAAGCGCGCGGAAATCGAAGAGACGCAGCGAGTGTCCAGCTTCGATGAGCGCGGGGATATTGGCGCGACCAAGGTTTCCTCCGACGCCAGTGATGAGGATCTTCACGATGGTGTCATTCCCTTAAGCAAGGCGTGTATCCTGTGGCGGGTTGCATTCCACACGGATGTCTGTTTTAAACAGGGAATGTACATCACCATCCCACGTGTCTTGCTAAGTTGCCTTTTAGCTCTGTCTTTATGGATTCCCGTTCAGCCGGTTCTTGCAGCGCAGGACTCCAAAAAGGTTGCGCATACAACCGTTCGAAATATCGCCTATCGGGAGAATCCAGACGACGACAAGGGAATCGATACGCGGTGCAGAGTTGATGTCCATCACCCGAAGTCCAAAGGTTTTGCAACGGTGGTCTGGTTCCACGGTGGCGGGCTGACCGGCGGGAGCCGCGGTATCCCAGATGGCCTCAAAGACAAAGGGATTGCTGTCGTGGCGGCAGGTTATCGACTAAACCCGGATGTCAAATCGCCAACGTACATCGAGGATGCAGCCGCAGCCGTTGCGTGGACCATCAAGAATATTGGGAAGTACGGCGGAGACCCGACGAAGATTTTCGTGTCCGGGCACAGCGCAGGTGGATATCTGGCAGCGATGATTGGTCTTGACAAGCGTTGGCTGGCACCGCATGGAATCGATCCGGATACGCTGGCAGGTTTGATTCCGCTGAGCCCACAGGCAATCACTCACTTTACGATTCGAAAGGAGAGAGGTATTGCTGACACAAAGGTGATTGTGGATGACCTTGCACCCATCAATCATGTCCGCCCGGATGCGCCTCCTATCCTTCTGGTTACGGGCGATCGTGAGCTGGAGTTACTGGGTCGCTACGAGGAAAATGCCTACTTCTGGCGGATGTTCAAGCTCGTCGGCCACAAGGATGTCCAGTTGAAGGAGCTTCAGGGCTTCAACCACGGGAACATGGGCGATGCCGCGCTGCCGCTGGTGGTGGAGTTTGTGCGGAAGCGTGTGGGGGGAAACTAACGTCCCCCCCGCAGCAATATCAGCCAATTACTTTTTCTTGACCGGAGGCTTCTTTCCGGCTGGCTTTGGCTTCGCAACCGGCTTTACGGCTGGCTGTGGTTTGATAGGCTGGGTTGGCTTAACAGGTTCCGGCACCTTGGTCCGTATCAGCACCGGGCCATCAAACCAGACCTGACCACGTCTTGCACGGACCTCGCAGGTCAAAATCACTTCCCGACGCTCATCCGTAACAACAAATGGGAAGAGCAGCTCTTTCTCAGTTGTGCCTTCGACACGCTCGGTACGGGACATATCCCCCAGTCGAATTCCTGCAGCGCTGGCATTTCCATCCTCCATCGCCTGAAGATCTTTGGTGCGACATTTAGCCCTGAATGTATACTCGCCTGCTGCTAACACAACGCTGGCGCGCCATGCCGCGATACAGACGCCACTCCGTCCAACTTTTATGGAGTAAGACCACAGTCCATTACTTGAGACGCCGCTTTCGAACTTTGTATCGGCGACCTGGAACGTCTTCTTCCACTCGGCGGGGTAACCAGTGTTTGTCTCATCAAAGACCAGTGGCGCTGGAAGGGGTGGCTCCGCAACGCGCAGCTGTCCAGCGACATTTGCAGCACGCTCAGGGACACGACGTTTCCAGTCATCCCCGGCGTTTCTCTGCGCCTTGGCTGCATCATCGCTGACTTGTTGCTGAGCATAGAGCAGTCGTCCGGTGACCTGCTCAATTCCCTGTACAACGGGCCCATTCTGTGCCATCAGGGGCAGCATCTCCGCAATTCGCTTTCGATATTGCTGACGCCACGCCGGATTTTGCAGAACAGCCCCGGCGACCATCCCGCGAGGCTGATCAAACATCGAGAAGCCCGGATCGCTGAGCATCTGATCCATGCCATGCGGCATAAAGTGCGCGACACCCTTCGTGTCAAAGTAGACGCGATAGTTGTTGACATTGTTGCAATAGCCATCCCAATGGCACAGAAGCCGCTCACCGGCCATGAATGTCAAAAATGATGGAATATCGAGCACCTTTTCGAGTGCTTTCCAGCGATCAAATGGGCTTGGCAACCGACATGCATTAACCAGAGCCGTCAAATCGGCTCGGGTGACATCCCCTTTCCCAGCATCCCGCTCAAGTGGAGCATCGATGTCCTGAACAAATCCACCATCATAGAGATTGCCATCCGGGTCTTTGAACCAACGCTTCAAAAATGTCTTGTCGAAGCCTTCCTTTAAAACGTACATCCCGACATCCCGGCCGTTCAGCGAAACGCGAGCATGCGAAACGCGAGTCGCCGGGTAGCCAGCGCTGCGGAACAACAGCGAGCTGGTGTACTCAGAGAGCAATGTGCCATCCTGAACGGAATTGTTCAGATGGAATTTATCCATTCCATGGAAGCTCTGACCCTTTTTGAACTTGTCAACATTAATGGTCAGTGCCGGACGGTCTTCCCAAGGGCGTGTGCTTCCGGCAGCACCTTTTAGCTTAATGGCGACATCCCGGTAAACCGTCCGGTCGTTCTCGATAACGGTGCCGTGCACATACGGACGCTCGGGTTGCTTGAAGCGCTCTACTTCGCCCGGCGGGAGCTCAACACGGATTCTGAGAATCTCTCCACGCTCGAAATAGGTGTCAGAGTCATCCATATGGGAGACAAAACCGAGGCCACCCGGGATGAAGCTGCGTGAGGCCGGGACAACAACACGTCGCATGTGCATCATGAGGGGAGTATACGGGTCAACGGTGATTTACGGTTAGCAGTGAATGCCTGATTCATTAAGTTGGCTTATGCAGCTGGTGCCGATTGACAGGAGTAAAAGTAGCAAAATTGAGTATTGCCACGCGTGGGCTTCCCCGGTCCAATGTGCGTGACCTCAATACCACTCGGGCCTTCCGGCAACCTCGCTCCAGGGTGAGTTTTTATTTCTCGCAAGCCGGGAGGCTACTTTTTTGATGAGGGGAAGATTTTTCTTTTCTTAATCGTGGACGCTGCGCAACTAGTGGCATCCGAACCAAAAAGCAACCCCGCTCCAGGGTGAGGTTTTTTCTCGCAAGCCGGGAGGCTGCTTTTTTAACCAGGGGAAGATTATTCTTTTTTAATCTTAGACGCTGCAATTATCTTTGCATCTAAGCAAACGACCAACTACACCCCACACTGTGAATGCGTCACGCTTGCCACGAGGCCTCACTCACTCCGTAACCAAATAAATCCCCCGCCCAACCATATCAATCAGCAATTGCTCATCCACATCCCAGTCAATGGGAATCTGAACCGTCTTTTTGTTGAGCTTCAGTCCATCAAGCCGTGGCAAAAACTCATCAAGTACAACCGGATTGAATGGCGCAATCAACACATGGTGTTTCGCAACCGACAAGCCAAAAATGTACTCTTTTCCAAGTTTAACCATCGGTTGGTTCCAAGCAATCACCTGTTCCAGCTCTGGATAAGCAGCCGTAATCACTCCATAAATGCGCCGTACAAGCAGCTGCTTTTCAGGACTTTCATCTGCCAGATAGCCATCCAAATCTTCGTAGCGCCGACTTGTTTTCGAACCGCGGCAGTATAAAACCACCGCACTTGCGTGCGCTTGCGAAAACCCATGGCTCTCCCGGAAAACCGCGATCTGCTGCAAATACGGCTTGCCCGCATGCTCCGCAAATACATCAAACCAAACCTGCATCGGCTGGCCATGCTTCTTCTCAATCGCAGGAAATGCCGCATCACGATTAGGATTCTTGTCTGCCATACATGCCATTTACCACTTCAAACATCTCACAACCAGCCAAAGTATCTCCGGCTGTAACATAATGACGTGAACCAACATCTGAGAAACTTCTCCGGCATCTACCCCCACCTCGCGATGTACAACGCTGAGAACGAATGCGGAACCGGCGCCATCGTCCCGTGGGCTGGCAGGATCTTCGCCATCACGTATGGCCCACACCTCCCAAAAGGCTCCAGCGACAAGCTCTACAGCATTGCAGGTGACCTCAAACAAACCATCCACAAGGAATCTATCGGAGGCACCCCCGCAAACCGGATGGTCCACCGCGAATCAAACCAACTCTTCATCGGTCCCTATGCCATCGCAGGTAACGGCAACATCCGCGTCATGCCCTACAGCCAGCTCTACGGCCGGCCGACGGGAAATGCCCGGCATTTGAAGCATCCGAAAACACACATCTACATGATGACAATGGAGGAAGGCCTCTACGAAATTGATGTTCAATCCCTAAAGTCCACTGAGCTCTACCGGGATGAGCAGCTTCCCGGAGGCATCAAAGCCAATCTTCCCGGCTATCACGGGAAAGGTCTCGCAAGCTCGCAGGGTGTACTTGTCTACGCAAACAATGGCGAGCATGGCGACCGCGCACTCGTTGACCCCAAAATCCCAAGTGGCTGCCTCGCGGAATGGGATGGCTCCAGCTGGACCATCGTCCGAAGAAACCAGTTCACAGAAGTCACCACACCAGGAGGCATCACCGGGAATCAGACCCCAAATGACGCGATTTGGAGCATTGGGTGGGATAACCGCTCCCTGATCCTGATGTGCCGGCAGAACGGCAACTGGCAAGCTTATCGGCTGCCAAAAACCAGTCACTGCTACGATGGCGCCCACGGCTGGAACACAGAGTGGCCACGGATTCGCGATATCGGCGAGCGCGACCTCTTGATGACGATGCACGGAATGCTCTGGCGGTTTCCAAAGGGCTTTTCGCACACGAATAGCAGCGGCATCGCTCCGCGGTCATCCACCCTCAAAGTCATCGGTGATTTCTGCCGCTGGAATGGACGGATTGTCTTTGGGTGCGATGACACAGCGAAGAGCGAGTTTCTCAACAAACGTCGCGCTAAGGGAGGCATCGCGGGTCCCGGACAAAGCCACTCAAACCTCTGGTTTGTGGATGCTAAACAACTGAACCGCTTGGGCCCGCGCACCGGCCGCGGCGCGGTGTGGCTAAACGATACCGTTCACGCTGATGAAACGAGCGATCCATTTCTTGGCTCCGGGTTTGCATCCAGACATATCACCATCTGTCACAACGAACCTTTCCCCGTAAAATTTGATGTCGAAGTGGATATCAAAGGTAATGGAGAGTTCACGCAGCACACAACCATCGTCGTTCCGGTTGGCAGCCCCACGCTCATCCATAGCATCCCGAATGTCGCCTGGATCCGTTTTGTCGCAAGGACTGCTGCCCGCGGTGTGACGGTGATGTTCTCTTACCGCGACAACGATGCGCGCCCGGTGCATCCCGACAGAATCTTTGATGGCCTTGCCCGTACCCGCGATGCTGCTGGAGCAACACTCCTCTATGCGCGTGGCGGCGACCGACGGACGCTTGCTGTTGCGACTAGTCCTGATAGTGCCTACGAGCTCGATGCAAATGCACAGCTGAATCCGACTGCGGAGGGAGCCCTCGCAGGCTTTGTACAGCAAGCGGTCCCAGTAAAAGACATTGCGAATACAGGCGTTCTCATCACCGATAACCATGCCGTTCGCTATGTCTCCGATGATGGCCGGCGCTGGGTCATCCCCGTTCAGGATCCCGCAACGCCCCACTACGGCAGGCTTTGTCGTGAAGTCTGCACCGAGCGTGACCTCCTCCACATCTGCGGAACATTCATTGAGTTACCCGCCGAAAATGCCGGTGGCATCACCCATGCCCGTGCAATCGCATCGCATCCATTTGTGATCCACGACTATGCCAGCTACCGGGGGATGCTGGTCCTCACGGCAGCAAAGGGAGCAAAGCCTGGGGAGCATATTGTGACATCGAGGGATGGCGCCGCTGCTGTATGGCTTGGCGTTGTGGATGACATCTGGAAGCTTGGACGCCCGGTTGGCCGAGCGCAAATCGGGCTCACCGTCCGCAATGCTGGGATGTGGACCAGCGATCCGGTGCTGGCAAATGGCTTTGGAGATGTTTTCATCACGTGCCGGATTTCCGGTGGCCTTGGAGGCGTCGTGTTTGTCGATGCCGATATTTCCGGTGATGGCACATGGGTCGGTGTCAGCCGTATTCAGGTTCCGCCGAGTGGCCGGGGGCACGCGAAAATCGACAAGCGCCTTCATCCGTACTGGCTTCGAATTCGGACGGCTCCGGGCCCGGATGTCATCGCGGACTTCACCTTCCACTAACACGCGTAACAGACACTGCAAATGGTAGACTTTCACGTCCAAAAGACACGTTTTAAGGAGTAAGCACCTATGTCAGGGCATAGTAAATGGCACAATATCCGCCTGCGTAAAGGCAAGCAGGATGCAGTTCGCGGCAAGCTGTTCACACGTATCGCGAAAGAAATCATCATCGCGGCACAGTCCGGCGGTGGTAGCCCGGATACAAATGTCCGCCTGCGTATGGCGATTCAGACAGCCCGCCAGAACTCGATGCCATCCGACAACATCAAGCGTGCTATCCAACGTGGAACCGGCGAGCTTGGCGGTGCCAACCTGGTCGAAATGGTCTTCGAAGGCTATGGACAGGGCGGTGTTGCAATCCTTGTTGAGTGCCTCTCTGATAACCATAACCGTACTTACCCGGATGTCCGAGCGATCTTTGGCAAGGGTGGCGGCCGTATGGGTGAAACCGGATCGGTCAGCTACATGTTTGCGCAAAAGGGGATGATTTTGATTGAGTCCGGCGTGACGACGGAAGATGCCCTGATGGAAGTCGCTATCGATGCCGGTGCGGAAGATGTTCAGCCAACGGAAGATGGTGGCTTTGAAGTAACCACTGCTTTTGGTGACTTTGCTGCGGTGCGGGATGCCCTTGATGCCGCAGGTATCAAGTACGACAGCGCGGAAATTACACGTATCCCGGCAACTACCGTACAGCTGCCGCCTGATGAAGAACAGCAGTTCCTGAAGCTGATTGACAAGCTTGAAGAATACGATGATGTGCAGAATGTCCACCACAACTGCGAGCTGTCAGAAGCCGCCATGGATGGCTAGGCTTTAGGTAACACCGCTCATAATCCGGCTCGTTTGAGCCGGATTTTTGTTTTTTTCGTCACGCGTGTATGATGTCCCATGGTCCCAAACCGATTCGCGATGTTGCTTGCCGCCATCGCCTTGTCTGCAAGCGCAGTGGTCGCTAAACCCACCCTCACGATTATCCCGCAGAGGGTTGTCTACAGCTCCCTGCTGCAGCATGTGGATGTCCGTATTCAGGTCCCGCCGACGGAACCTGCCTTTACTGGCTATGTAGCGGTCTCGGACACTTATAACTTCGCGACGGGCAATAGGTTTGGTACAGCAGTCATTGTCAAATCCGGAGAGGACCGTACCGTCCGTATCGATATTCCTGGCCCACGTTTCAACATGCCGAACTACCTTGTTGAGCTCTCGGCAAACCGGGACATGAGCAAGCCAGTGGCCACTGCGTGGTCAAAAGCCGGTGAGACTATTGAGCTTATCGGTGTTGTTACATTGGTCGTTGGTGGTTCAGCAGATGAACGTGCCGCGGTGTTGCCATCCCTGCGCAATCGTCCGGTACCGATAAACGTCAATTCATATAGTGGTGTGGCCACGTACGAGCCAAAGACCGGACCCGAGAACCAATCATCCACAGCCAAAATGATGGGAGCTCCGCCTGTAAATGCAGCTCGGATTGTCGCATCGCAATCTTATATTGATGAACGTACCTGGGCATCGATTGGCTTTGGGAAAGCGTTTGCAGTGGTCGTTCTGCCTGGTGTTGTCTTACGGGATGTAATCGATGGCTTACAGGCATACGCTGACTTTGGCGGAATTGTAATTGATGCTGCAGGGTTGGGTCTCAGAAACAATCACAATACAGTGATACGCGTCAAAGACATCAATGAGTTGAAACGCGTTTATGCCAACACTGGTGAATTGACGCGCAGATATGTGTCTGCACAGAACGCGAATGCATTTATCAATGCGGACATGTCAGACCGGGAGATGCGCAATGCCCCGGAGCTGAAGAGTCCATCCACACCCCTGATTTTTCTGTTACTGGCGGTTTACGCGCTGGGTGCAATTCCTCTTGTTTACATAATTCTGAAGCGGTCTGGAAAACGTGAGCTTGCGTGGATCGTGCTTCCGGGCGTTGCGGCAGGCTTTACGGGCATTTTCGGAATTATGGGTGCGATGAACCGCCCGACGATGCCTTTTGCCCAGCACCGCGAGCTCATCGCTGGCACCCTCAACTCGCCCTTTCTCCGCTCTTATGAGACATACAGCATCTACAACGGTGCGGAAAAGCAAGTGCTGTTAGATGTGCCATCCCGTGGCGCCACGATGATTGGGAATGGCTCAATCACATCAAACGGCCGGGTGAGTGGATTTGTTAGTGTCCCTCAGTGGGCGATGGCAACGACGAGTGTTGAGACGCCATCGTACAACCTTGGCGGCAGTGTGAACCTTTCCCGTCTTCCAAATGGCGATTTTGCGGTCACCAACAACACAAACTTCACGCTGGCGGGTGCATCCCTTGGCCGCAGGTTATCGGCAAATGTTAGTCTTGGGGCAGTGCTAAAGCCGGGACAATCGGTCACAGTCGCGCGGAGCGCAATACTGGGTCCGGGAAGCACGGGACAGCCATCCTTTGATGTCGGCTGGGGTTTCACGCTCAACGACCAAATTGAGAATGGCTTTTCAGATCAGTCAGCCGTAGTGGATGGGTCAGATTACTACTTCAAAGCCCGGATTGTAGATGTGCCGTCCTCCATCAAGCTCGACAGCAAGCCGCTTAAGATCGTCCGTTCACAGCGTATGTTGTTTTTGCGATGTTCGGACACCGCGATTCGCAAATAGGTTTCCTCTAGCAACGGATTGAGTCAGCCCCCCAAGAATCCGTGTAGGGGCGGGCTGCCACGCCCGCCCGGCGAATCGCCGTTGATGAAACTGAAAGCAACGGGTGGACACAGAGGCCCTCTCCTACAAACATTTCCTAATGAAGCCTCTATGACTGCTGTTTCCTGGCCACAAGACAGCCCATTAAGCGTAGCGTGGTGTCCATCGAAAGCCGGAAACATCTAAGCCCGGAGCAAAGGCACAATTGTGATAGGAGACTCCAAACGGGCGACCTTGGTGGAGGCTGGAGATGGACACCACGCGAAGCAAATGGCGAAATCTCAAAATGCCAAATGTTTTCGCAAGCCGCGGGCAGGCACAGTGACCTGCCCCTACAACAATTACGCAACGCAACGCCCAACACTGCCGTTTCCACGCCACAAAATCAGCCCATCACGCACAGCCTTATTGGTAAACCAATCGCGAAACAGGTTCCCAAAACGGCCGGAGCGCACAGCCTACCCTCAAAAAAATGCTGTAAATCCCCACAAAGCAAATCCGATCATCATGAAGTTGCCGCCTACATTCACAGTGATAGAATCTCAAGGCTCCGAGGGTTCCTGACACTTCGCCAAGGAACACGAAGCCTAAGGCTCGTGCCGCAGCGCGGCGGCCGATGTTGGTGACTGGAACTAATGCGCATCGTAATTATTGGCTGTGGACGCGTCGGCTCAACGGTAGCCCGCCTCCTTAGCGCAACCCACGACGTAACCATCGTCGACCGCACCTCTGACTCATTCCGAAGACTTGGCACATCTTTTAAAGGCAAACGGCTCGTCGGTCCTGCGACTGACATGGATGTCTTGCGTAAGGCAGGTGTCGAAGGCGCCGATGTGTTTATTGCCGTCACAGATGGCGATAACCGCAACATTATGGCAAGTCAAATGGCTAAGCGCGTCTTCAATGTGCCGACGGTGCTGACACGAATCTACGATCCCGTCCGCGCATCCGTGTTCCAAAAACATGGCATCCACGTGCTCTGTACAACATCGATGGCGGCTGGCTTCTTCCGCGACATCATCGAAGGAAATTCCTGCGACTCCTTCTCCGAGCAGCTGCAGTCCTACCTCGAAGCATCGGTGCAGAAAGCCTAAGAGGACATCCACATGAACATAATTGTTGTTGGTGGCGGAAATGTCGGCTACTACCTCGTCAAAGACCTCAAGGCAGCAGGACACAGTGTGATCCTGATGGAAAAAGATCGCCAGCGTGCCGCGCGTCTCTACGAAGACCTCGGGGACCTCGTACGCCAGGGGGATGGCTGTGAGTCCCGGACGATGCAGGATTTAGGCATCGGGCAGTGTGACCTCGTGGTCGCGGCGACGGGCGAGGATGAAGATAACCTCATCGTTTGCCAAATGGCACGGGAATGTTTTGGTGTAAAGCGGACGATTGCCCGTGTGAACAGTCCGGCAAACGAAGCCCTCTTTACCGAGCTAGGCATCACCACTACCGTGTCCAGCACGCGTATCATCTTCAACCTGATCGAACAGGAAATCGAGACAGACCACATCGTTCCTCTCGCTGCGCTCGCGCGTGGCAATCTGGAAGTCGTATCGGTCGAGCTTTCCGACCATTCAAAAATGGTTGGACGAAGCGTTGGCGAGATCACGCTTCCGGCAGATGCCCATATTGTCGCGATTCTCCGCGGCGACAAGGGAATGTTGCCAAGTCCAAAGGCTATCCTCCAAGCTGGCGATGTTATCCTGACGCTAGTCAAGACCGACAGGGAATCAGAGCTGCACCACGTCTTTGATGGCCACTAGAATCAGCTCATTCTGAAGGAACCGCCTCCCGAAAATCCGGGAGGCGGTTGTTTTTGCTTGGCAAACATGAAGCATACAGGCATTTAGATTCAACGGAATGCAAAGCAAGTCTCCAAGACACTCCCCTGTACACCGGCGGATTTCAGTATCAAATGCCCCAGCGAAACCCCATCAACATCCATTCTGCGATAATGTAATTGCAGGTATTTGTGCGGAATCGCTCCACACAAATGGCATCTAATTAGCACCCACGATTGGAGCAGCAATGAAAGCCGTTGTCATGGCAGGTGGTGAAGGTACCCGCCTCCGTCCGCTTACTACCAACCGTCCAAAACCGCTGGTGCCCGTCCTCGGTAAACCAATCGCCCAACATATCCTTGAGCACCTCAAGCGTGCCGGCGTGGATGAAGTCATTCTGACGCTGTACTACCTTGGGGATGAAATTCGCTCCTACTTCGGTGATGGCTCTGAGCTCGGATTAAAACTCATTTACTCCGTCGAGGAATCCCCCCTTGGAACCGCCGGGTCTGTCAAGCAGGCGGAGGAATACCTCAAGGATGACACATTTATCATCGTCAGCGGCGATGCCCTGACCGATATCGATATCGAAAAGGCCCTCGCATCCCACCGGGCAAATGGTGCTGAAGCGACCATCGTGCTGCAGCGTGTCCCTAACCCACTCGAATTCGGAGTCGTGCTCACAGAACCGGATGGCCGCATCCAGCGCTTCCTCGAAAAGCCAAGCTGGGGTGAGGTCTTTTCGGACACGGTCAACACCGGGATGTATATTCTTGAGCCATCTGTGTTCAACCTGATGGAACAGGGTAAGGCATACGACTGGTCAAGTGATATTTTCCCTGAGATTCTCGCCAGTGGACGCAAAATCTACGGCCACACGATGGAAGAGTATTGGTGCGATGTCGGGTCGCTTGACCAGTACCGTATCGCGCAATATGAGATGCTCGATGGTCAGACAAAGCTCCCAATTGATGGCACCGAAACTGGCAGCCGCATTTTCATTGGGGATGGTGCAAAGGTCTCCCCGGATGCTATCCTGCGCCCACCGGTTTATATCGGGCAAAACGCACGTGTCCTCAGCGGTGCAATCATCGGACCGGATACTGTTCTTGGAGACAATGTCGTCGTTGCCGAAGGTGCTGAAGTCGAAAAGGCAATCATCTGGGAAAGCAGCTATATCGGTGCGGGAGCGGATGTAAGCGCTTGTACCATCTGCGGCGGCGTTGTCATTCAGGATGATGTCCGCATTGAAGAAGGCGCTGTAGTTGGCGACAAGTGCCAGCTTGGTCATGGCTCCCACGTGCGTGGAAATGTCAAGCTCTGGCCAGAAAAGGTCATCGAAGCCGGCAGCCAGGTCGTCGAATCGCTCATTTGGGGTGCAAAAGCACAGGCATCGCTGTTCCGCGGTATCGGCGTCCCCGGCATCGCAAATGTTGAAATCACCCCGGAATTCGCGACTAAACTTGGTGCAAGTTTTGGCGCGTACCTAAAGAAGGGTGCCACAGTTGTCACGGCTCGCGATACACATCCCGCAAGCCGGATGGTCAAGCGTGCCCTGTTATCCGGACTCTGTTCGGTAGGCGTTAATTCAGTTGATGTGCAGGCACTCCCGATCAGCGTCGCACGTGCCGCAGTTCGTCTGCATAATGCGCAGGGAGGTATTAACCTCCGCGTCGACCCAAACAATGAACGCCAGCTGGTCATCGAGTTTTTTGATGCACGGGGCATCTACCTCACAGTCGCAAATGAACGTAAGGTCGAGACCATTTTCACCCGTGGTGACTACGGTCGTGCCGAAATGTCTGAGGTCGGTGAGATTGCCCTCGCTCCGAACACAATGGAGCAGTACACCAAGCTGTTTCTGTCCAAAGTGCGCGAAAAAGACATCGCACGACGGGGCTTCCGCGTCGTCGTAGACTATGCCTTTGGTGCGATGGCCGGTGTTCTCCCCGAGCTGCTTGGCCGCCTGGGCTGCGATGTCATCGCCTTAAATGCCTACCCCGACTGGAGACGGACGCCACGCACACGTGATGAACGTATGGCCCATGCAGACCGTCTTGCGGAGGTCGTCCGGACCCTCGGCGCGGACCTCGGTGTTCTCTTTGACACCGATGGTGAGCGGATTGAGATTGTCGATGCAATCGGTAACCAACTCAACCGTGGGCGCCTCCTCGCAACCGTGACCAGCCTGGTTGCCCAAACCAAGCCGAGCGCGCGAATCGCAGTCCCGGTGACTGCACCAAGCGCCGTCGAAAGCGTTGTCAAGGCACGCGGAGGCTCCGTCGTCCGGACGAAAACCGATCCACGCTTCATGATGACGCTGGCATCCATCCCGAATGAAAAAATCGCCTTTGCCGGAGACATGCAAGGCGGATTTATCTTCCCGGAATTCCATCCCGCATTCGATGGTCCCTTTGCCCTGGCAAAGATTCTGGAAATGCTCAGCTGGCTGCAAAAGCCACTCCATGAAGTGGTCGCAGACCTCCCCAGCATCTATATGGCACAGCACGAGGTACCCTGTCCGTGGCAACGTAAAGGTGCCGTCATGCGCGCACTGACCGTAGAAGCGCAGGAATCCGATCAAAGTGTCGAACTCATCGATGGTGTACGCCTGATAAAGTCCGCCAACGAATGGGTGCTCGCACTCCCGGATGCCGCAGAGCCTATCTTCCGCGTTCGTGCTGAAGGGGCAACACTTGCCGATGCCCATGAGCGGGCAGAAGAGTGGGCCGCCAAAATCAAGGCATTGTCAGCAGAGTAGGCCATGCAAACTCACCGTGGCATTGTCGTCGCAGGACGGGCTGGGGTTGCCGCAAGCCAACCCCTCGCCGTCTCCGCGGCCCTGCAGATTTTGGCTAAGGGCGGCTCGTGCGTGGATGCTGCCATCACGGCAAGCGCAGTCATTTCTGTCGTCGAACCATGGAATAGCCACCTCGGCGGGGATGCATTTTGTATCCACCACCACGCGGCAACCCGAACCAATATGGCATTCAACGGAAGTGGTGAAGCGCCGCATGGGGCAACCTGGGATGCATTTCCAGCGGGAATACCACTCCATGGCTATCATGCAGCAACGGTCCCGGGTCTTGTCTCCACCTGGTTTGCAGCCCATGCACTGCATGGTCGCCTTCCGATTACCACGCTGCTTGCACCGGCGATTGCATATGCACGGGATGGCTTTCCAGCCGGTCCGCGTCTCCTGAAAAAAGCAACAGAACATCAGGATATGCTTCGCGATCACCCAACTCTTGCCAGCCTCGGCATCCCGACCAATGTCGCACTCGGAGACATCATCAAACAACCAGAGCTGGCGGTAACTCTGGAAGCTATTTCTCAAAATGGCCGCGCCGGTTTTTACGGTGGTCGGATTGCGGACCTGATTGTGGATGGCTCAAATGGCTGGTTTTCCCATGATGACTTGGCCGGCCATAAAACCCGTGTGCTCCCGCCACTTGCAGGACGGTACCGGGACCTGATTGTCTACGGGCAGCCACCACCCAGCCAGGGGATGATACTCATTGAGGAATTACTGCTTGCAGCCGGCTATCCTCTTGCAGAGCTGACGGAAGCACAGCGTACGCACTTGCTAGTTGAAGCAAAAAAGCTGGCATTTGCCGATCGCAACCGCTATCTTGGCGACCCGGAATGGCGGGATATCGCAGTAGAACAGCTCTTCGACACCATGCACATCGCCCGTCGACGCGCAGAAATCGATCCCTTTTTTGCTGCCGGAAACCAGGTTCCAACTCCACAGGAAGGGAGCGACACCACGTACTTTGTCATCGCGGATGATCGAGGGGATGCTGTGTCGTGGATTCAAAGTGTATTCCACAACTTTGGAGCAGCGTGGATTCCAAACGGTACCGGCGTGCTGTTTAACAACCGCCTGACGGGATTCTCACTCGACCTTCATTCGCCCAACTGCATCGCACCCGGAAAGCGCCCCGCGCATACACTGAATGCATGGCTTGCGACACATCCGGATGGCCGCCTCGCTTACGTTGGTGGAACGCCGGGAGGACACATTCAGGTCCAGACAAATCTTCAGCTTCTCGTAAACGCTGTGGATCTAAAGATGGATGTGCAACAAGCCATCGAAGCCCCACGCTGGCAGCACCTTAGCGCCGCCGGGGCAGTTAGCAGCGAGGAAACGGGGAACGGCATTCTGGAAATCGAAGACCGTGTGGATGCCAGTTTGGCAACATCACTCGCCGAGCGCGGTCACGATGTCCGCTTGATTGGCCCCTGGGCTCATGGATCTGCAGCGCAGCTGATGCAGGTTCTACCGAGTGGTGCATATGCATTCGGTTCAGATCCACGCTGTGATGGCCACGCAGCTGGCATCTAGCAAACGTGTTACACGGACCTGTTTATCCTGAAATCAGCCTGATTAGAGGAAACATCCACGAAAATTACGTCTTTCGACGGATGCCAACATGACATCCCTGCAGGGTAACGTGTACACTCTTCCCTTGTGTGCGTGCGATGCTGCATGTCACTAAGAGGTGGTTTTTCCTTGTCTGTTGATTCAAGTTGGTTTGTCAAGCCGAAAGGCACCCGCAATCGTACCAGCGCCGGTGGCATCGTTGTTCGATCTGAAAATGGATGCTGGTTCGTAGCGCTTGTGCGGGGTGAGGGGGATGGCGAAGGCTATGTCCTCCCAAAGGGTGGCGTAGACAAAGGCGAAACGCTTGAGCAGGCGGCACGGCGTGAAATCTGGGAGGAAGCCGGTTTTTCTCAGTTAAGCTATGTCCGTAGCCTTGGGAAAAAGAGTAGGCTGAGCTTTGACCGGCGTCGCTGGATCACGACTTACTACTATCTCTACACCACCACACAGGAAAACCCGGTCCCGACAGATCCCCACGTAGCATACATAACGGAGTGGTTCCCTGTCTCCGGACCGCTACCATTGCTGTTTTGGCCAGAACAGCATGACCTCTTGCTGGATACCATTCCAATAATCGAGACACTTCCACACCCAACAAGCTAACGTGCACATCCACTGGAAATCCTACACTATCGGCCGCTGTTGCAAGAATAAACCATCGGGTATAACGGTGTGAAAGTACCGCATTCGTAATGCCTCCCTACATCCGCAAATATCTGATTGATGAAGCGCTTAGCGCGACCCCGGGCATCATCACCCGCTTCTGTAAAAATATCCCTGCGCAGATTGCTGACCAGGATCAGGGACCAGACTACTTCACTTTACGTGAAGTCTTGGCTCACCTCGCCGACTGGGAGCCCATCTGGCTGGAACATATCCAGAGAATCGTTCAGGAAGATCAACCAGTCCTACCTAACATCGATGAAGAAAAAATGGCAGAGCTAAACAGCTACGCGACCACCCCGGTGGAGATGAGTCTCGAGCGGTTTACAACGGGCCGGCGAGAGCTGGTGGCGTATCTGCAATCGCTTCCGATGGACGCGTTCATGCGTCACGGAATCCGACCCGAAATTGGCACCATGACAGTCAAAGACATCGCGACCCTCGTCCTGTCACATGACACCTACCATATTGCTCAGCTGGCGAGGTACACCGATACCCCTGAGAGTGCCGCTTAGCCTTTCCCGTATATAGATGCAGACAGACAGGACATCTCATTTGTGAACATTGTTATTGCCGGTGGCTCCGGACTCGTAGGCACCGCACTCATCCCGGAGCTGCAGAGTAAAGGCTACTCCGTAGATATCATCACCCGCTACCCTGACCAGCCCATGCCGATGGCCAATGTGCGCTACTTCCACTGGGATGCTGAACATGCCTGGCACCCTGCGGTTGGTGCGGCGAGTGCCGTGATCAATCTAACCGGTGCGAGCATGGCGGGCGGTTCCTGGACGGATGCTTACAAACAGGAAATCCGCGACAGCCGTGTGCGAACAACGCAAATGCTTGTGGAAGCGCAACCACGCGTGCTGTTACAGGCATCGGCGGTTGGGATTTATGGGGATGTTGGTGATGCCATCCTCACCGAGAGCAGTCCGGCAGGGAAGACATTTCTCGCGGATGTCGCAGTGGAATGGGAAGCGGCTGCAGCTGCAGCGCGAGGGACAGGTGGACGTGTCTGCTGCTTTCGCATCGGCCCTATCCTGTCGCGCGAGGCAGGGATGCTTCAGGCGCTGATCAAACCTCCGATGTTGCCCTTTTCCCCCTACAGTCTTGGACTCGGCGGCCCGCTCGGCCCCGGGACGCAGTGGGTGCCGTGGATTCATATTGATGATGTGGTTGGGATGATTATGGCTGCCATCGATGATGAAAACTGGACAGGTGCGGTGAATACGGTTGCCCCTGGCTGCGCGACGATGAAGGAGATTGCCGTCGCCATCGGGCGTGAACTGCGAAAACCTGCAGCGCTCAAAGTGCCATCCTGGGCCCTGAAACTCATCCTCGGTGAGTTCGCCGATGCCCTCCTCGTAAGTCAGCGCGTATCGGCAGAACGGGCAAAAGCACTTGGATACGCGTTTGCGTTTCCTGATATTGCATCCGCACTGAAAGACCTCATGCACTAGCCACGCAGCGGTTGCGATAGGTTGCATCCGACTATCGGGAGGCAGTGGATGTTGCAAAGCGCCCGAGAAACAGAGTGTAATGAGGCATGAAGCTCCTTACGGGTAACGCTGCCTTCGGATTCACGCTCCTTCTTGCTGCAGGGACAGCAGCCTTTGCCATCACGCAACCTCCCTCTGGCTTAAAGGCATCGGGTGCATCGCGGGGAGTGGCACTCTCGAAGCGTGTCAGCTATCGCTCGGATGTCCTTCCAATCCTCTCAGCGAAGTGCTTTTCGTGCCACGGACCGGATGATGCTGCGCGCAAAGCCGGGCTGCGATTGGACACTCCGGATGCGCTAAAACCAGCAGCAAGTGGTGCGGCCGCGATTGTGGCAGGAAATCCGTCTAAGAGCACGGTCATCAAGCGGATCACGATGACTTCCGGTGCACTTCAAATGCCTCCCGCCGAAGCTGGACATCCGCTTACACAAAGAGAAATTCAAACCATCACAGAATGGATCACTTCCGGGGCCAAATACGAACAACACTGGGCCTTCATCCCGCCGCAGCGGCCTAAACTTCCTGCATCCAAGCAAGGCAAATTGTGGAGCAGTCATCCTGTTGATAGCTTTATCCACGCAGGGATGTCGCGTTTTGGGCTCCAGCCAAGCCCGGACACCGACAAGCGTACCCTCTTACGTCGTGCAGCTCTCGACCTTACGGGTATCCCGCCAACCCCGGATGAAATCAAAGCGTTTGTGGCTGATACCCGCCCGGATGCATACGAGCGTCAGGTGGATCGCCTGTTGGCAAGCCCTGCGTACGGTGAGCATTGGGCACGCGTTTGGATGGACCTTGCCCGCTACGCTGATTCAAAGGGCTATGAAAAGGATCTTGGGCGAAGCATTTGGAGGTGGCGCGATTGGGTGACCGCTGCCTACAACGCCGACATTCCCTATGACCGGTTCTCGATGTTGCAGCTGGCGGGTGATTTACTGCCGGATGCTACGGAAGAAGACCGCATCGCAACAGCCTTTCACCGAAACACGCCTACTAACGATGAAGGCGGCACGGATGACGAAGAGTTCCGGACGATTGCCGTCAAGGACCGTGTGGACACAACCGGTCAGGTATGGATGGGGCTGACATTTGGCTGCGCGAAATGCCATACGCACAAATACGACCCAATCACGCAGACCGATTACTACCGTTTTTATGCGATTTGGAACCAGACCGAGGATGCGGACCGCTACGATGATGGCCCAACCATCAGTGGACCGACACCTGCTCAGAAAGCAGAGCTTGCCAAGCTTGAAGCATCCCGCAAGGCTCTCAGCGCCGAGCTGCATTCCGGTGACGCAAAGCGTACAGCGGCATTCCAAAAGTGGTCGGATGCACAAAGTGCACAGGGTACATGGAAACGGATTCAGCCTACAAACGTAACGTCAATCAATGGGGCCAAAGGTACGCCTCGCCCTGACCGGGCTATTGTTGTCAGTGGCACGCACGCGCGCACCGAGGCTCTCACCGTTACGCTTCCTTTGGATCAGCCAACTGCCGGGATCCGCCTGGATATTCTCAAAGACAAATCTCTCCCCAATATGGGACCTGGACGCTCAGCAAGTGACCAAAATGTCGTCACGAGCGAAGTCGTCCTTCAGGAACTAACAGAAAATGGCACGCTGATTCCACTGCGCATCGTCGCGGCGAAAGCCGACATTGAGCAGGGAGGCTGGCCGGCCGCAGATGCCATCGATGGAAAACCGGGATCCGGCTGGGCATTTTCTCCAGAGAACAACCGCCAGCATGCGATTGTGTTCGATCTTGAACGCACCGTCAGTGCTGGCAGCAAGTTAATTGTGAAGCTGGAATTCAATTATCCGGAGCTGTCAGCGGGATGCTTCGCACTTTCCACTGCTTCCACAAAGCAAACTGCGCGTGCCGTCCAACCACCCGGTATCGCAGAGCTTCTCCTTGTCCCGCCTGCCGAACGCACTGCAGAAATGCAGGAGTTCATTGACATGGCATTTTTATCCACATATCCGGATGGTGCTGACTTTCTGACCCGTCTTAACACGCTAAAAGCGGCTGAAAAATCGGTGCGTGACAATTTTCCAAACACACCAATCATGCGTGAGCTGGACCCAAAGCGGAGCCGTGTAACCAAGCTTCACAACCGCGGCAGCTTTTTGGACCAGGGAGTTATTGTAACGGCGGCGCTGCCTGGCATGTTTGGGAAGCCTGCTGTTGCAAACCCATCCAGACTTGATGCCGCAAAGTGGCTGTTTTCCCCTGAAAATCCACTAACCGCACGTGTGGCCGTCAACCGACTTTGGGCGCGCTTGTTTGGTCGAGGGATTGTTGAGACGGAAGAAGACTTTGGTACGCAGGGTGGACAGCCAAGTCATCCCGAGCTGTTGGATTATTTGGCAGTCGTGTTTCGGGATGACCTGAAGTACTCACAAAAGGCACTTCTTAGGCTGATGGTGACGAGCAGGACGTATCGGCAGAGCGCCGCACGCGCAAAGGATGCACGTCGGGTTGACCCTGAAAACCGATGGCTTAGCGGAATGCCGAGGGTTCGTTTGTCAGCGGAAGTCATTCGTGATCAGGCACTTGCCGTCTCCGGACTCCTCTCGACAAAAATGGGTGGGCCTCCGGTAATGCCTCCTCAGCCGCCGGGAATCTGGAAGACGCCATACTCCGGAATGCAGTGGGTGACATCCACAGGGGAGGACCGCTACCGCCGCGGGATGTATACCTATTGGCGACGCTCCAATCCGTATCCTTCGATGCTCACGTTTGACTCCGGCCAGGGGGATGTCTGTACGATGCGTCGAATCCGAACAAACACGCCATTGCAGGCACTTGTCACGATGAATGATCCGGTATATGTGGAGGCGGCGGGGGCACTTGCAGCAAGCGCTATGAACGCAACCATCGATGCACGGGGGCGGATTCAGTGGATGTTTGAGCGCGCGACAGGTCGACCGGGAACGTCTTCTGAAATTGCTCCCCTTCAGCGGTTGCTAAATACAGCACTGGGCCGCTATCGGGGCAAAGGTAGTGATAAGGCAACCGCATTACTACTCGCGGCAAATATAGATGTTGGCAAGAGTACGGACATTGGAATGCATGCATCACTGACGGCCGTCGCAAATGCAATTCTCAATCTGGATGAGGTGCTGATGCGACCATAGTGTACAGTGTATGAATACCTGAACAAATTGATGAATCAGGTGAAAGCCGCTGTAACTGACGGGTCCATTTACATCTACAAACTGATTTTGTGGAAACTTATCGGTTTGGATAAACGTCATTCGACATACTGATAACTGATTTGCATTGATGATTTAAGGATTACTGGTGAAGCCGATGAAACTGGCATGGACACTTGGACTAACGGGTTTATTGATGGCGGGTATCACGTTCACGGCAGGTGCACGTCCTGAAACTTCATCCAGGAAGGCAGCAGCTGGTTTGTTGTCAAGGATTCCAACAGTCAAAGACATCAAAAACCGCCAGACTTCGCTCAGCCAGCTTGCCGGTCCCAAAGGCCTTGTCATCGCGTACACAAGTACATCCTGCCCGGTTACGAAGCGCCAGCTTGCTAATATTGCACAGCTGGAAGATCAGTTCCGGACTAAAGGTATCAACTTCGTTTACGTAAACCCGATTGAGACTGATTCCATTGCAGATGCCAACCGTGTTGCAGCATCTACCGGACTGAATGGCAGCTATGTCATTGATTCTGATAAGGCAATCTCACGCATCCTTGCTCCAAGAACGACTGCCGAAGTGTTTGTTTTCAATGCTAAACAGGAGCTCGTTTACCGAGGCGCCGCAGATGACCAATACTCAGTCACAGGTTCGCTACCTAAGCCACGTAATCAATGGCTCCTAAGTACACTTGGAGCAGTCGTGGCCGGCAAAAAGCCTGCAACGGCGAATGTTGAGCCAAGTGGTTGCGCACTGGAACCTGTCGCTGAAGCTCCGGCTACTGCGGTTACTTACTACGAAACCGTCTCCCCCATCATCCAAAAGAACTGCGTCTCCTGCCACCGTACAGGAGGAATCGCACCGTTCAAGCTGGACACGATTGCAGATGTCAAGGCCCACGCCGGGATGATCAAGCAGACCATCGAGCAGGGCACCATGCCACCTTGGCAGGCAGCACCCGCTGTTGGGACCACGACATCACCTTGGGTAAATGACTGTTCTCTTCCCGCGGCAGACAAGAATACGATTCTGACGTGGCTAAGCGGACCACGCGCCCTTGGAAACATTGCCAAGGCGCCTAAACCTCTCCCAGCAATCAAGGATGGCTGGACGCTCGGTCAGCCAGACATGATTGTGACCATGCCACAGGCGTTGTTCGTCCCGGCTACCGGAGTGATTCCGTACAAGATCATGGATGCCGAAGTCAAAATCACAGAAGACAAATGGGTCCAGTCGGTCGAGGTTGTGCCGGGAGCAAAGCAAGTCGTTCACCACGTCCTGATTTTCATCCGTAAACCCGGACAATTCAGCGTTGAAGATCTCAATGAGCGCGCAAGCTTCTTTGCAGCGTATGTGCCAGGGACATCAACTGCGGCATGGCCGGAAGGTCTCGCGAAAAAGCTGCCAAAGGGAACCGTGCTTCGCTTCCAAATGCACTACACGACGAATGGAACGGCTGTCTCGGATCAGACCAAGCTTGGAATCCGGTTTGCAACCAAGGCACCTGAGCACGAGATCAAGGTAACGGGCGTCTCCAACACACGATTCCGTATCCCGCCAGGGGACCCGAACTATAAGGTTGTGTCATCGCTTCCAATCCCGATGGACATAAAGATGACCGCCCTGATGCCGCACATGCACGTCAGAGGTAAGGCTGCAAAGTATGAGCTCGTGTTCCCGGATGGTACACGCAAGCTCCTGCTCGATGTCCCTCGCTACGACTTCAATTGGCAGCATACGTATCGCTACGCTGAGCCATTGATGGTTCCAAAGAACAGCCGTCTCGAGTACACCTGCTGGTTTGATAACTCGCCTGCGAACAAAAACAATCCTGATCCAAAGCGTGAAGTGCCGTGGGGTCCGCAAACCTTTGACGAGATGCAGCTGGGCTACATTGAGTACTACGCTCTGGGCAAAGATGACACCACAGAGTTAGTGGATGAAGATCAGGCGCTGGACAGCATGTTCGAGAACATGTTTGGTCAGATTGACAAAAACTCAGATGGCGTGGTCACGCGCGATGAATTTCAGAATCCGGCATTTGCATTCCTCGACAAAGACAAAGATGGCAAGCTTACAAAGGATGAAGCCAAAGTCATTATGCAGTTCATCGGCCGTGGAGGCTTTGGCAGCGGCCAAACTGGATTTGGTGGTCGTGGTGCAGGACGTGGACGCGGTGCATTCCCGCTAGGTGGAGGCGCCCCTCAGAAGCCCTAGAGCTGTATTAAGAATTTGCATATAAAGGCTGGCTGCTTGTACAAGTGGCTAGCCTTTATTGTTATGTGGGCAAGGATGCGATCATGTCGCACTTTCTACAGTCACCGTCTGCCAAATCACAAAGTCCAGGCGTTTTTCTACACATCATCCCGCCATCCGAAAACATTCTTTGTGAACCCATAGTAAATCGAATATATTCCATCTATGTCGCCTGAAGAGCTCGCAGCACACATCGCTTTCGAAAAGACGAAAGTCCTTACACGTCGCCACTAATTGATGTTTGTTTTATCGAAAAATCCAAACATCAAAGCACAAGTCGTTTCATCATCCCGCCATCCGAAAACACTCTTTGTGAACCCATAGTAAATCGAATATATTCCATCTATGTCGCCTGAAGAGCTCGCAGCACACATCGCTTTCGAAAAGACGAAAGTCCTTACACGTCGCCACTTCTTTGGTGGTCTCGGCATGGGATTTGGCTCCATCGCATTAAGTGCATTGGATGACTCCGTAAGCGCAGCTCCCCCGCAGCGGACGATAAAGCAACCAGCATCATCGCTCACCGTTGGTGCAAAACCAAAAGGTGAAGCAACCATCGAGCAGCGTACAAAGCGCCCGGCAAAAGCTGTCATCTATCTCCATATGGCGGGCTCACCCAGTCAACTCGAGCTCTTCGATGACAAACCAGTTCTGCGAAAACATCACGGTGAAAAATGCCCGGATGAGTTCCTAAAGGGCAAGCGCTTTGCATTCATCCGTGGTGTCCCAACAATGCTCGGTGGTCTCTTCACCTTCAAACAACACGGCCAAAGCGGCCAGGTTATTTCTGAACTCCTCCCGAATATCGGTAAAGTCGCGGATGACATCTCCGTCATCCGTTCCTGTAACACCGACCAGTTCAATCACGCACCCGCACAGCTCTACGTCCAGACCGGACAGCCCCGCCTCGGCTATCCCAGCCTCGGCTCCTGGGTCACCTATGGCCTTGGCACCGAATCCGCTAACCTCCCCGGCTACGTCGTGCTTTGCTCCGCGGGTAAAGTCCCGGATGCCGGCAAGTCCGTCTGGGGCTCGGGCTTCCTCCCAAGCGTCTACCAGGGTGTGCAATGCCGCACGGATGGCGATCCCGTCCTCTACCTCTCAAACCCCGCCGGGATGGACCGTGACCTGAGACGCCAAACGCTGGATGCGATGCGCGAGCTGAACACCCTGCAGGAAAGAGCGCTTGGAGATCCCGAAACCGTCACCCGCATCAAGCAATACGAACTTGCCTATCAAATGCAGGTGTCCGTTCCGGATGCGATGGACATCAGCAAGGAACCTCAGCATATCCTCGACCTCTATGGCGCAAAGCCAGGCTATAGAAATGACCTTGAAACGATGGCCGACCCGCGGACCAGCTACAAGGCGGATGACCCATCCTTTGCAAACAACTGCCTCCTCGCACGCCGCCTCGTCGAACGTGGCGTACGCTTCGTCCAGCTCTTTGACTGGGGTTGGGACCACCATGGCTCAAGCCCGGGCGAATCCCTCGATGAAACCCTGCCAATCAAAGCAAAACAAATCGACAAAGCAATTGCAGGTCTGATCACCGACCTTAAACAACGCGGGATGTTGGATGATGTCCTTATCGTCTGGGGCGGCGAGTTTGGCCGCACACCGATGATGCAAAACAACGTCAACACCGAGCTCAAAAAGGGTTTGATCGGCCGGGATCATCACCCACATGCATTCACGATGTTTATGGCTGGTGGCGGGATCAAAGGCGGCGTTTCCCTCGGCGAAACCGATGACCTCGGCTACAACATCACCAAAGACCCCGTCGGTATCCGTGACCTCCAAGCGACGATCATGCACGCCGCAGGCTTAAACCCGCATCGGTTCAGCTATCGTTATCAGGGTCTTGGACAGCGTTATATCGGTCCTACGGATGAAGGAAAAGTCCTGAAGCAGCTGCTCAAATTCGGTTGACGGATGTAAACCAATTCTGCATGGGTGGCCCGTGGTGGGGCAGGGTAACATTTGACTAAGCCGTGCACCAATGTGGTGAAGTGTGATCGCCCGGAGCGTGTCATACCAATCACTGTCCGTTGCGGAGTGTTCACACCTATGATGATTTTCACCTTTCCGTTTCACCTCCCGCGCGCGCGTACAGCCATCGGCGTTGTCGTCGCGGCACTGGTTTTCACCATTCCATCCGCATCCGCGCATGCACAAGGTGTTGGACGGGGGCGAAATATCGTCAATGATCGCTTCGCAACGGTTTCGAGTGGTCCTCAGGAAGCACTGATCATCGATGTCCCTTCTGCCAAAGGTGGCATAACACAGCCCACTGTTGAGCGACGTCTCCGCGCCTATTGGGCATCCCAGCAGCGGGCGATCGGGACAAAAGCACAGTCGCCGGGCAAGCCAAAGGCCATCCTTCCCATTTCCACTCTGGTGCGTAACCGGGTCTCGGGACGCATCGTGGCACCACCAGCAAAAAAGACAACCCGTGGTTTTGGCAATGGCAACATCACCCTAAGCTTTGAAGGCTTTAACGGCGCAAGCCTCGCGGATGCGAATGGTAATCCCATCGTGCTCCAGGACTTCCTTCAGAACTTCTACGAGGTTGTCAAACCAAAGCTGGATGCCATTTACGGTAAGCCATCCACAACCAGCACCGTAGCCATTAAGAGCATGGGCTTCTTCGAGACGGGTACCGCCACCGATGTCGAACGTCTGGCATTCGGTGCCTACAATGTCAGCGAAAATCGTATCTACCTACCGCTCTACCGAAGTATCGACACGCTTGCGAATGCCTTCCTGTTGAATCTGATTCACGCTTACCATGGTCCGCTCGCATTTCACTACGATGCATGGGAACAGGGCTTTGCCCGCGCCGCAGCGAGCATCATCGCGCGTGACCCAAGCCTTGGCTTTCAAGACCCGACGGCCAACAACCTCTACACACTGCTTCCGCAATACGACCTGCTTAACCACCCTGCGCTCGGAAACAACACGTTCTTCCCGCCATCGCAGGCGAATATCCCTATCGATGGTCAATTCACCATCGCAAAAATGCTCCAGCCGCGTCTCGGGATGGCGGGGGCTGCTTGGCTTAAGGTCTGGATGGAAAATCCGGACTTCTTCCGCCAGCTAAACGAGAGCTATTACGCTGCCGTTGATCTTGACCCAACAGGGAATCTTCAGGGAAATGTTCCTTTTCTGGCATCGCTGGTGCGTAATGTCGTCCCGGATGTCGAAGGCTTACCATTCCCACAATGGATGCAGCGTCAGTTCATCCTCGACACAAGTATCACAGGGGGAACAAAGCTCTACCCATTTATCCTGCCCAGTGAGAACTCCGCAGCGACCGGTCAAAGTGCTCTGATCGCATTAGTTTACTATCGCACTACACCGCTGGGAGATGAAACTCTGCTCGATGGCCGGGCGTTTGCTGAGTATCACGATGCCACCGGCTCGCGTATTCCATCGCTTGGATCATCCAGTGAGCAGGCGCAGGTGATCGATGGTGAAGGCTTCCTGACAACCCTCTCCTTCCCAAGTCAGGGCTTTGATGATGGCCGCATCACGATGGACTTCAGCATCGGGCAAATGACAACCCGTGCATACCTTCCCAGTGGACTCTCGGGCGACTTGCAGGTGATCTGGGCGGGCACCGCCCCGACGGGCGATGTCAACATCACACAAATTCTCACCCCCGGTGGTCAACAACGAAACGGCCAAACCAATATCGCTCGAGCGGGTGCTGGATTCACCCTTGGTGCGGCATTTGGTGAGCTCTACAAGACCCGTATCTCACGTCCGGGCGTATCCGTCGGCGAAGTCATCACGGTCAGCCGCAACCTCGGGGATGGCATTAACTGGGTCGTCATTAAAACCGATAACACCGGAGGTGGAATCACAACGGTCAGCAAGCGTTTCCCGACAAACGAGCTTCGTCTCGTGAGCTTCCCTGCCCGTCCTCTGAATGCTGACCCGGGTGCGATAATTAACCTTCCGTTCTCTGATTTTGTGCTGACGCAGTACGATCCACTGCGCAACCTCTATGAAATGGCCGTCCCGGACAAGCCACTCCTCGGACCGATTGTCCCCGGACGTGCCTTCTGGATGAAGCTTGTGCCGGAAAACAAGTCAACCCACGAAATTGCCTACTCCGGCGAAGTGCCAGCAACCGACATCGACCTTCCAGTCGCAGCGCCGTTTGGCTGGAACATGATTGGCTCGCCATTTGATGGCCTGATTGACACGGCAAACCTTCGTGTCAGCTTTTTGGACAATGACCCAATCTCATGGGCAGAAGCCGTGGCAAAAAATCTGGTCGCCGAAGACATCTATCGCTGGGACCCTGTCACCCGAAAGTACATCGTTGCAACTCAGCTTGATAACTCCGAGTGGCAAGGCTATTGGGTTCGGGTTTATGCGCCATCAGGCGTCAGTGTCCTGATTCCCGGCCCCGCCACCACGAGGCGCGTCCAGCCACCGGGTTCATCAAGGGCTGTACCGGTTACATCGCTCAAGACAGAATTGCGTATCAAGGTTTCCGATAATGCAGGCTCGGATGAAACCTTAACAGCGGGCACTGCCGCGGGTGCATCCGATGCATTCAACCCGGGACTCGACAAAGAAGGCCCCCCATCCGCCGGAGGGCAGCTGGTCGCATCGTTCACTGCACCCGCCGCCAGTCGGGTACGGGGCAGGTTGCTGCGGGATATCCGATCGGATGCAAGTGCATCGAATGGATCCTGGGACATCGATGTGACTCCATCGGTGACCGGCCCCATCAGCATCAACGTGATGCCGGTTGCGATATCAAAGGATGCCCGCATCACTCTGGTGAACCGCCAAACAGGAACACGCCATGCTGTGAGCCAGAATGGGCAGGTCATCGCTCAGGGTGCTGCCGGGAAGCCAATGCGCTTCCAGCTCATCCTTTCACCAAAATCCAGCTTGCCATTGCAAGTGAGAAACATCCGTATACAAGCATCCGGACGTTCCAGCGCCGCAACACGGATTGTGGTCCAAACCACGCGTAGCGCAGAAGTGATGGCATCCCTGGAAACACTGACTGGCAGAAATGTGGCACTCCTGGTGCCATCCCGAGCGGCAAACGGAACTGAGACAACATTCGCTTGGGATGGCCTTGGAAGCGATGGCCACCAAACGCCGGCCGGCACGTATGTCGTGCGGATAACGCTGGTGGATGAAGATGGCAATCAGAGTGTAACCACCCGTCCATTGACGAGGCTGAGGTAATCCATGGAATCGAAAGTGATAACACCAACACGCCGTGAGCTGCTTTGGATGATGGGCTTCGGCAGCATCGCGATTGGAGCCATCGGGTGCGGAGGCGGCGGCGGGCCAAAGACAACGAAAACAACGGTCAGCGGAATCGTACGCAATGCGGCAGACAACGATATTGAAGTCGAAGGCGCGACGGTCCTGATTGGAGGCAAGTCTGCGGTTACTTATACGCGTGACAATGCCAGCGCTCAGAATCCGGTAGGGTCGTTCCTGATTAATGATGCCCTTGTCGGTGCATTTACAGCGACGATCACCGTTCCAGGAAAGCCCGCGCAAGTTGTCGCCTTCCAACCAGCCGTCAAGGCAGGTGCGAACAGTGATCTCGTTTTGATCATCAATATCGGGCAGGTTGGCGGTCGGGTCCTGGCTCCCAATGGTACGCCGGCAGCCGATACATTCGTCTCCATCACCACAGATGTCGGTTCGATCAGCGCAATCACAGACAGCACCGGACGCTTCCTACTGGAGAATGTCCTCGAAGGAACGGCAGAATTGACCGCCAGCCTTGGACCTGCCAGTGCGGTGAAGACGGTGAATGTCGTGATTGGGTACACGGATATCGGGGATGTTGCCTTGGTGGATGATGGCAAGACAGACCCGCCAGCGACAGCGAACACGATTACTGGAACCGTAACCGATAGCACAAATGCCGCGACAAAGCTTGCGGGAGTGAATGTAGTTCTTCTCCGAAATGACATCCAGGTAGAAACGACGACCACGGATGCAAACGGGAAGTATGGCTTCCTGCGCCCGGTCGGTACCTACCGTATTCAGGTGTTGGCAGTAGGCTACCTTGATGGCGACAGTGGTGTGTTTACTCTTACCAGTGCGAACACACCGCCGAATGCACCAAAGGTCGTCGATATTAGCCTGGTTCCAAGGACGTAGTATTACGAAACAACGACCACGGATGCAAACGGGAAGTATGGCTTCCTGCGCCCGGTCGGTACCTACCGTATTCAGGTGTTGGCAGTAGGCTACCTTGATGGCGACAGTGGTGTGTTTACTCTTACCAGTGCGAACACACCGCCGAATGCACCAAAGGTCGTCGATATTAGCCTGGTTCCAAGGACGTAGTATTACGAAACAACGACCACGGATGCAAACGGGAAGTATGGCTTCCTGCGCCCGGTCGGTACCTACCGTATTCAGGTGTTGGCAGTAGGCTATCTTGATGGCGACAGTGGTGTGTTTACTGTAAACGGTGCGAACACACCGCCGAATGCATCAAAGGTCGTTGATATTAGCCTGGTTCCAAGGACTTAGTATTACAGCTTGGCGAGCTACACTTTTCCTGCACTGTGAGCTAAGTTCTTCGCTTTGCACCGTTACTTTCACTGGACATCCCGCCGTGGTGCGTCAAGTATTTCACGCTAAGTATGCCAAACGTCCTAATTCCAACGGATAATTCAACCGAAACCAATCGTAGCGCCTGTAATGGCACCCACAGTTTTGGAAGATAGCCCTAGTGGTATGGTGAAAACATGATCACATCGAAAAAGATAACCTTTGGCACCGATGGCTGGCGCGCCGTGATGGCACGCGAGTTCACATTCGACAATGTTGCCCTCGTAGCACAATCCATCGCAGACCATGTCAACGGCCAAGGAAAAGGCAGCAAAGGCATTGTCATCGGATACGATGCACGTTTTCTGAGCGAACAATTCGCCGCTCTCGTTGCTGACATTTTGGGCGCCAACGGTATCCCCGCTTATGTTGTCGACCGGGACACCCCAACGCCTGTCGTCGCGTACACCATTAAGGACATGAACCTGGCCGGCGCCGTGATGCTGTCTGCATCGCATAACCCTCCGGAGTACCACGGCATCAAGTTCATCCCGGACTACCTCCACCCTGCGCTCCCAGCAGACACGGATCCTATCGTCAGCCGTATCGCTGTCCTTCAGGATAACCCTGACTTGGTCAAAACCGGTGGTCCGGCTCCAACCAGAATCAACCCGCAGCCAGCCTACTTTGCCCACGTGCGCAAGCTGATCGACTTTGATGCCATCAGTAATGCAAATCTGACCATTTGTGTGGATCCACTCTATGCAGCAGGTCGCGGATACCTCTCAACCCTTCTCGAAGAGGCCGGCGTCAATGTCCATACCATTCACAATGATCGTAACCCGCTGTTTGGTGGCAGCCTTCCGGAACCAAATGCAACCAACCTCCGCGAGCTGGGCGCACTTGTTCGCAACACCGGTGCGCAGATTGGTCTCTCGATGGATGGTGATGCGGACCGTTTCGGGATGGTGGATGAAACGGGAACGTATATCACGAGCAATGATGTCCTCCAGCTGACCGCATGGCACTGGGCCCAAAGAATGGGCACCGGAGCCATCGTGCGCTCCGTTGCAACCAGCGGACGCATCGATGCCATTGCACGCCAAATGGGCGTCGAAATCATCGAAACACCCGTTGGGTTCAAATGGGTTGGCGCGATGATGAAGCAGCACGATGCAATCATGGGCGGTGAGGAATCCGGTGGGCTCTCCGTCCGTGGACATATCCCGGAAAAGGATGGCATTGTTGCAGACCTCGTCCTGACCGAGATGGTCGCTAAGACCGGACGGACGCCAGGGTCAATTCTCGCAGAGCTGCGTGACCAGCTCGGAACGTTTATCGCTACGCGCATCGACCTACGCCTGCCGGAAGCAAGCAAGGCAAATCTGATGGATACCTTGCGGAATACTCCGCCAACCGAAGTTGCCGGGCATAAGGTTGTCTCCGTGAACAAAGCGGATGGCGTAAAGCTCCTCCTTGATGACCACTCCTGGTTGTTGATTCGCCCAAGTGGCACGGAGCCATTGGTTCGTGCCTATATGGAAGCGACATCGAAGGCCGGTGTGGATGCTCTAAAGGTTGCCGCACATACACTTGCACCAGATGGGGTGGATGTCACACACTAGCGGTTAATGCACACCCCCGAGTCCAGACCACCACGCCGGAAAGTTCCTGCTTCGATGCTTGTAGGAGTCGGTGCGCTTGTGCTTGGAATCGGGGGCTCTGTGCTGAGAGACAGGTTGTTTGGTAATCAGCCATCCAAACCAGAGGCTACTCTCCCATTTGATGCCATTCCCGTCAACGAAACCCGAACCACGGAGTTTATGCAGCCTGTCGCATCCGTAATAGATGACGAGACGGCATCCAAGCTTGCACGTCGCGCAGACCCGCGAATGATGAGCTATATGCGCGAGAATCCTGCACTGTCGTCTGCAGGCAGCACACCATCAGGTAATGCAGGAATGTTCTTCGGCAACATTGATGGTGCATCTCCAGATGACCATGAGCATCGGCATACTCTACTGGAACATTCGGGTCTCACGATTTCCTACTCAGGTCAGTACCGTACTCCGAATTGGGTGGCCTGGGATATCTATGAACAGGACCTCACGGGTCCACCACTGATGCCGCGAAACCTCATCCCGGATGCACGTGCAGGTGGTCCACAGTGGTCAGCAACGGCGGATGAGCTGCTCAGGGAGAAACTTACCCCTCTCCAGCTCTGCTCACCGGAGGATCGCCGTTCAGATAAAACCAAGCAACAGTCGACGTTTGTGATCACCAATGTTGTTCCGAGCTATGCCGCGGTTAAAGGTGGTCCGTGGCAGGACTTTGAGCAACACTGCCGTGCTCTTGTGAAGCAAGGTTTTGTCTGCCATGTCATCGCGGGCACCGTTATGGATGATGTCCATCCCCGAATGGTGCCAAAGTCAAACATTCGTATCCCGGATGCACTTTGGAAATTGGTCCTCGTCAGTCCTCCGGGTGTTGGGTCCGCGTCTGATGTCGATGAGCATTGTCAACTACTGGCCATAAGGGTCCCAAACCGACCAGACATTCTCGACAAAAACTGGCAGGCATATACAACAACGGCCGCCGCTATTGAAGCGGCGACCGGATTGAATCTAATGATGTCATTTAAGCCCGATACTGGGGCGTTACTGCGTACGGCACCGGCCGGACCAATGCCCGTTCCGATGCGCTAGCGCATGTCTGGCGTTACTTACGTCCACGGCTGAGGTCAAGAATCTCAACCTTGCGGAAGTCAACAGGGTGGCTCTCACTTTGCAGAGAGATGGTTCCGCGCTCGAGGAGCTTGGGCGTCCCAGGTGTCCATGCGGACTTTGAAATACCATCACGCTCATCTATTTGTGGCTGCGTGTATTCGAGTACGAGCTTGCCATTAATGAAGTGCTTAATGGACTCGGAGCCAAGCACTTCCACTTCACAGGTCACCCACTGGTCGCCATCAAAGGTATCGGATGATGAATCCGTGCAGTGCGGTGTGAAGAGCTTGCCCTTCATCACGACATTGGTACCTGGAGTACAGAGGTTGGCAGTACTGCGCTTGCCGTTACCAAGTCCACCGAGAAGCTGAACCTCAATAGAGCACGGAAAGTCCTGAGTGAGCGTCATAGATTCCGGTGTCTGGCCATGCAGCATCAATCCAGAGTTACGGGTTGCCCAGCCTGGACCATCCGGGAGCTGCTGACCGACAAATCGATACTCCGCGCGAAGGCGATAGTGGCTGAACTGGGTCTTGTAGAAGAGATGCCCAAAGCGTTCGTTGAACTTCCCACCGTATTGGTCATAGCGGACGGAGATCATGCCATTTTCAACACGGAAGGTATCACCGAAGTTCACACCGGCCGGCGAACCAACAATCTTTGGCGTCCAATCCTTAAGGTCACGCCCATTGAACAACTTTTGCCACTTTTCGAACATCATGGAAACCCTTTCAGAAGCCTCAGTGTATCAGCGGTGACTATCTATCAATCGTGAATAACGCGCGGAGTTCATCATCAGAGGGTCGCCGACCATATTCGCAAATCCTGTATGCCTCTACCGAAACAGCGTCGGTGTCACCATGCAGGCGCGCAGTCCTGGATGCCGCAGTACGGATAGCAGCGCGGGCAAGAAGCTGGTCACGCAGCCTCAGGCGGCGCTCCTCTGGATCCGCCGGGACATCATCAAGCTGATTGGCATTGTACGGAAGCCACTCATAAAGCTGCGAGACATGGCAATCCACTGCAGCCACTTTCTGCTCAAAGACATCATCAATCGGAACTGCAATCTCCGGAACAAATGCCCCATGCTCTGTAAAGACATCAAACCAGTGCGCAAACACCGGCATCCGGGTTAGAAATGGCGTGTCAGGACACATCATCGGGACCGTCAGCATATAGGTGGCATCGACGACCAGCTGGGCGGTGTAGCGGTGATCCCGATGATAATCGACGGTGCGATTAAAGATGACAAGGTCAGGTCCCGTACCGGGCTCTCCGAAGCTGCGGATAGTCCGAATGATGGCATCGGTGGTGGGTTTATCGACGTAGACTTCGCCATCATGGATGTTTAGGCAAATGTAGTCAGCACCTACACAGGCCGCAGCTTTGGTGGCCTCGATATGTCGTCGCTCAGCAAGAAGGGCCGGATTGTCGATATACGCGCCCGCAAAGTGTCCTTTGTCTCCATTGGTGACCGAGACAAAGCGCACCTTGTGTCCGCGAGCCGTCAGACGCGCAGTCAAGCCACCGCAGTTAAGTTCATTGTCATCCGGGTGCGCCCCGATAATCATGACATGCAGAGGTTGGTCCATAAACTCCCTTTCACTTTGTAATGCGGGTCATCCTGCCTTGCCGAAAAGAAAAACCTCCCGGAACAAAACGTCCCGGGAGGCATTCGTTTTTCGGAACCGTATAGACGGTCCGCGTTCTGGCTTAGTAGCCGCCCATTCCTGGTGCACCGCCGCCAGCTGGTGCTGCAGCACCCTTCTCTGGACGCTCGGCAATCAGCGCTTCGGTGGTCAGAACAAGGCCTGCGATGGATGCAGCATTCTGAACCGCGGAGCGGGTGACCTTTGCAGGATCGACGACACCGGCTGCCATGAGGTCTTCGTAGGTGTTGGTTGCTGCATTGTAGCCGAGGCCGCCTTCGCGAACCTTGGAGACAACAACAGAGCCTTCCTGGCCAGCATTTTCAGCGATGGTGCGCAGTGGTGCTTCGAGAGCGCGTGCAATAATGGCTGCACCAATCTTCTCATCACCCTTGTACTCGCCAGCATTGATGGCATCGATTGCCTTGAGCAACGTGGTTCCGCCGCCTGGGACAATACCTTCTTCAACCGCAGCACGGGTAGCGGAAAGTGCGTCTTCGATACGTAGCTTCTTTTCCTTGAGCTCGGTCTCGGTAGCGGCACCAACCTTGACAACAGCCACGCCACCAGCGAGCTTTGCAAGGCGCTCCTGAAGCTTTTCGCGATCGTAGTCAGAATCGGAATTACCGATCTGAGCCTTGATCTGTGCGATGCGACCCTGGATTGCATCTGCCTCACCAGCACCCTCAACAATGGTGGTGTCTTCCTTGGTGATGACGATGCGCTTTGCACGGCCAAAGTAAGAAAGGTCATCGAGGTTCTCGAGCTTGATGCCGAGGTCTTCGGTGATGAACTTGCCACCAGTGAGGATTGCGATGTCTTCCATCATGGCCTTGCGGCGGTCGCCAAAGCCTGGCGCCTTGACTGCAACCACATTCAGAATGCCACGGATCTTGTTGACAACCAGAGTTGCCAATGCTTCGCCATCGACATCTTCCGAAATGATGACCAATGGGCGGCCAGCACGGGAAACTGTCTCAAGTGGCTTGATGAGGTCTGCGACGGCAGAGATCTTCTTTTCGTAGAGGAAGATGTATGGCTCGTCGAGGACAGCCTCCATGCGCTCTGAATCGGTGACCATGTACGGGGAGATATAGCCCTTGTCAAACTGCATACCTTCAACGAGCTCGAGCTCGGTCTGGGTACCCTTGGACTCTTCAACCGTGATGACGCCGTCTTTGCCGACAGCTTCCATCGCCTTTGCAACGAGCTCACCGATGGTGCGGTCGTTTGCCGAGATGGTCGCAACGTTTGTGATGGCTTCTGCACCCTCAACCGGGGTTGCAATGCGGCGGATTTCAGCGATTGCTGCTTCCACTGCCTTGTCGATACCGCGCTTGATGATGGTTGGGTTGGAGCCTGCAGCGACGTTACGCATACCTTCGCGGACGATGGCCTGTGCGAGAACGGTTGCCGTTGTGGTTCCATCACCAGCAACATCGTTTGTCTTTGATGCAACTTCGCGAACGAGCTGTGCGCCCATGTTCTCGAACTTGTCTTCGACTTCGATTTCCTTGGCAATGGTCACACCGTCATTGACGATACTTGGGCTGCCGAACTTCTTCTCGAGGACAACATTGCGTCCCTTTGGACCAAGGGTGACCTTGACGGCATCAGCGAGGATATTTACGCCACGTTCGAGGGAGCGGCGTGCAGATTCGTTGAACTGTAAATCTTTAGCTGCCATGATTAACCCTCCACGACTCCAAGAATGTCATCCTGGCGCATGATCAGGACATCCTGACCATCAACCTTGACTTCGGTTCCGCCGTACTTGGAATACACAACCTTGTCACCAACAACGACTTCCATCGGTGCAACGGAGCCATTGTCAAGGGTCTTACCTGGTCCAACTGCGATTACCTCACCGGTCTGTGGGCGCTCCTTGGCGCTATCCGGGAGAACGATACCACCGCTGGTCTTCTCTTCAGCTTCAAGTGGCTTCACAACAATACGATCACCCAAAGGCTTAAGCATGTTTCTGATCTTCCTTTTCCAAAAGTCTCATCCGCAGCCTGATTGGCACTCACACCAACCGACTGCCAGCACGCAAATGTTACCGCTGGACGAAAGCGACTTCAAGATGGTGATTTCTTAAACTTACGGGATTTTCGGAGGTTTTCTCATTATTGATAGAACACACTTCCACTGGCGGATCCCTCCGATGTGTACCGTCATGTCCATTACCGTCGACAAGCCATTCCGAAGGCGTGCAAACTATCAATTCTTTGGGAACCGGAGTCCCGTTGATATGGTCTACTGATTACATGTTGCACAACCAGACCGCACAGGAAGTCGTCGTCCTCGTGGATGATGCCAACACCGTTTTAGGCACTGCCCCGAAAGCGACCGTACACACGGATAACACACCGCTGCACCGTGCATTCAGCTGCTTTTGTTTTCGCCGGGATGGCAAGCTCCTTACGCAGCGTCGCGCACTCCATAAGGTCACATGGCCCGGTATCTGGGCAAACTCGGTCTGCGGTCACCCTGGCCTGAATGAATCCAATGAGTGTGCCGTCTACCGCCGGATGCGTCACGAGCTTGGCATCACAACCGCATCCAAAATGGCGTGCATGGCTCCCGACTTCCGCTATCGTGCCGCGCTGGATGGCGTCGTAGAAAATGAGCTCTGCCCGGTGTTTGTGGCGATTGTTGATCAGGATGCCACGCCAAACCCGCAGGAAGTGGATGCCTGTGCATGGGTCTCCTGGGGAGAGTTCGTCTACCTCTGCCGGCACGTCCCTGGTGCGTATGCACCGTGGACAATCCTCGAAGTCGAAGCCTTATTGGCAAACCCTGACTTTGTTCGCTTGCTGACAACATTGGGCGTCGATGCGCACAGCGAGGTCGCACCCTCCGCCTGACCAATAGCGACAAATTAACGGTAGTCGATTACGGCCGAGAGAAATCCATCCGCTGCATTCAACAATGCCTCGGCCTCATTACGACTAACGTTCCGCCGGGCCATCACGATCGCAGTCTTGACACTGCCACCAGCCGCATGAAGTAGGTCCTGGACCGTTTCAATATCGGAAACCTGACCAATATCGGCGACGAGTCGCTCCGCGCGTTTGACCAGCTTTGCGTTGGAACACTGCACATCCACCATTCGGTTGCCATAGGTTTTCCCGATACGGACCATTGCCCCCGTACTCAGCATGTTCAGGATGAGCTTTTGAGCCGTCCCACTCTTCATCCGTGTGCTGCCCTGAAGAACTTCCGGCCCCACCACGGCCTCAATCGGAATGTCAGCTTCCGAACAAAGAGGCGCATCCTGACTGTTCGCAATACCAACGGTTGTTGCACCGCGTGCTTTGGCCTCAGCGATTGCCGCACGCACAAACGGAGCACCACCGCTTGCGCTAATCCCAACAACGACATCATTGGACTGAATTTCGGCATCCCGAATGGCCTGCGCTCCGGCACTGGAATCGTCTTCCGCGCCTTCGATCGCCCGCGTCAGCGCACGCTCTCCACCGGCAATGATGCCAAACACCATCTCAGGTGAAACACCAAAGGTTGGCAGGCACTCGCTGGCATCCAAGACACCGAGGCGACCGCTCGTCCCTGCACCGACGTAGACCAGACGTCCACCGGAACGAAACGCATCAGCGATTCGATCAACAGCCGCTGCGATTTGTGGGAGGACAGCCTGCACGGCCGCGACTGCTTTTGTATCCTCCTGGTTGATGATGGCTAGCATTTCGCTCGTCGGCAGCCGGTCAAGGTTGTTACTAAGGTCGTTTACCAGCTCGGTGGTCGGAAGGCTGTTGTCCATGGTGTTTAGTCTACGGGATGGTCTTCAACTACAGAAGACGCAAATGGTAGACTTTTGCCTACGACTTTTGTTTCGGAGGAATTGACATGCCGATTTACGGCTATCGTTGTACTGCTTGTTCACACGAATTTGAGCGCGAGCAGCGCATCACCGAGGAGCCTATCAAGGTATGCGAGCGCTGTGATGCGCCAGTAAAGAAGATCATCTATCCTGTTGGCATCGCATTCAAGGGAAGTGGCTTCTATGTGAATGACTACAAGGGTGGTTCGAGCACCACGCCTTCAGCGCCGGTTACAACAACTGAAAGTGCACCCGCGGCAGCGGCACCGGCGGCAACACCAGCGGCACCGAGCACAACCAAAGAATAACTTCCCTTCTTTTATGTAGAAAGCCCGCTGGTTTCCAGCGGGCTTTTCTGTTGCGATCAGCATCACCGCTTTACGATCAAAGAAAAAACCCCGACTGGTCAGACCAGCCGGGGTTTTGCACTTAATGCGGTCTCAAAGACCAGCGCTTACTTCTGGCTCTTGATTTCCAAGCGACCGGTTGCAGGATCGAAGTTGACATCAACATCGAGTGCCTGACCAACGAAGGACAGAGGAACAATGGCACGACCGGATTCAACATTGACCTTGCGTCCGATGTTGACGTTTTCGCCGTTGACCTTAGCGGTGGATCCGCCAACCTTGAAGGACACTTCGCGGTCAGCATTTACAGCACGCACAGTCTTTGCATTGTGTGCCCAGGAAACCTGGCCGCCGGTGTGCTCAAAGATCTGACGGAATGGTGCGAGAGGCAGGCCATTCTCGATGCGAGGTGCAACGTCAAACGCGATCTGTGTGCCATCGAATGCGATCTGCAAGGTCTTGCTCGAAAGCTCAGGAAGCTTTGCAAGTGCAGCAACACCAAGCTTTGGCATGTTTGCCGCAGGCGCTGCAGCGCGAACTACAGGGCTCATCGTACGCTTTACGGTTTGCATCACAACCGGCTTGACCGTAGTGCGTGGTGCAGCAGCCGAAACCGGAGCTACAGCAACAGGACGTGCAATCGGAGTCATGTTCGCAATCGTCTTGGTCGCGATTCCAGCAAGGACCGGACTTCCAAGGACATCAGGAGCTGGCGCTACAACTGCACCTGCAGGAACGACAACCGTAGCAGGCATCGGAGTCAACGAGCGGCTCGCAACGCGGATTCCACCGGCCAAGGATGGCATGGGTTCGACGACCGTTGTCGAGATAGCGGACAACCGGGCAACAGCAGCGGAAGGAATAACCGTTCCGGGAACAGATGTGGTGACCGTCTTAGGAGCAGCTGGCTCTACGACAACAGGCTTTGGCATCGGGGTCGGTGCAACACGGGTGGTGAAACCGCCTGGATTGTCAACGTAGACTTGCATCTTCTGGGTGGATGTTGCATTTGCAGACTCGATGTAAGCGGTTGCCTCCACCAAGTGGTAGCCATTGCCAACCGATGTGGTGTCCCAGACAAAGGAGTATGGTGGGTAGTTCTTCAGGGTCTTGAACTGCTTGTCAACGAAGAACGAAACGTATGGATGAAGATGCTCATCCTTGACATTCACGCCGATTTCAACGGAACCCATCAACTTCTTAGGCAGAGCACGGAATGCCATGTCCGGTCCAGCAGCTGCCGTGCGGTTTGTAAACGCTGCAGCAGGTGTGTTGCGCACACCGTCGACATTTACAGGAACCGTTACTTCGCTGGTGTTGCCATCTTCAGCAATAAGTGTAACCACTACGGAGTGCAATCCGGCGGTCAGGGAGCGGCCATCAATCTCAAAGCTAAGGACGAACTTTGCATATGGGCTCTCAAAGTCGCGGCGTACCCAGCGGACGCCATCCACAGAAAGCTCGGCTGCCTTGATGCGGGACTGAGACTTTGCAGTAAAGGAAACCTCAAGTGGAAAAACACTTGGGGAGACAATTTCGCCAGCAATCGGGCGAAGAACACGGAGATCTGCGGCAGTACCACGGACAATCGGAGCCTGCTGAGCAATCGCTGGAGCAGCTCCAGCAACTCCCAACATCGCAAGCGCTGCGGCCGAAACTATCTGAGTCTTCATAGTGCGCACGTCCTTATTCAAACTATTCAAAACCGTTGCCAACCAAGAGGGCTATTCCGACTTACCCTTAAACAGGGCAACAATCGCCATCGCATGTCCATGGCCAAGCTGAAAGTCTTCTTTCAACCACGCGATAATCGCACCAGCCTTGACATCCTGCCTGAGAACACCGTTTTCGAGGAAGCCTTTCGCTTCACCGAGAACCTTGAAGTCCTCAGGGCTCTTACCCGTCTTCGCCTGAATGTTACTAATGTACGGCTGAAATGACATCCAATCTCCTGAAAAAGCACCGAAAGCGACTTCTTGTCACGACCGAAGCATACAACAATAACCAAATGTCTCCAGCGACACACTGAGCATCGTGAGCGTAACACGCAGATTCCAACACTGTCAAATTTATGGTCGGCGAATTGTCCATCAATATTTATGTATTCAATGCCCGGGACAATCTCCCGAACACCAACGAATATTCGTAGAAGAACGTCGACATTCCTCTAACACGATTAACATCTGTGACGGATTTCACCATCAGGCACTACCGTAGAATACGCCGTGTACCTTCCGCTCCCGCTACCTGACATCGGCTCTGTGCGTTTTGCCGCCTTCGACATGGATGGCACCCTCCTCGGACCTGACCATGACATGCACCCTGAAAACATTGCGGCACTCAACCACCTCAGGGCGAACGGAATCCATGTCCTCCTTGCCAGCGGACGCAACCATGAGAACATTTCCGGCTGGTATCGCCGTCTAGGGCTGACAGGTCCTATCGTGAGTGGAAATGGCGCACTCGTGCGGGATTTCGCATCGGGATACACGATCAAGGAGGCAACCGTTAGTCCGGAAACCGCTCTCGATGTACTGGCACTCGGTCGCCAGATCGGCATCACACAGGTTGTCGACCACACGGATGGCCGTGCTGTCGTCGAACATCAATCCTACTGGGGTGACATCGTCGGTGAACGCTGCGGGTCAGCACTTGGTGTCGTCGATAATCTTGATGAGCTCTGCGCTGCCGGACCTCGAAAACTTTTGTGGGTGGATGATGGCGAAACCATCGCCTACTGGGAAAACGAGCTAAGCCGCTTGCTTGCAGGGAAAGCTCACATTTGCGTCAGTGGAGCTGAGTACTTAGAAATTCTCCCTGCAGACACACACAAAGGATCCGGGGTGATGGCAGCCGCTGAATATCTCGGCTACGTTGCCGACGCCACGCTCTCAGCGGGAGACAGTGATAATGATGCAGAAATGCTTCAGTGGGCACGATATGGACTCGCGATGCCCCATGCCACACAGAAAGCAAAAACCTCGGCTTGGGCTACGCTCCCTGATGGCCCTCCGGAAACGCTAATTGCACGCTTTGTCGACAAGCTCCTGCAACGGTAGAACCGGGTAGCCTAGTTACTACAGTGGTAGCGGTTGAAGCGAACCAAGTCCATCGGGCGGAGAGGCATTGTCCGAACAGGCGCCGGATCATCGATACGCTCAATCGCCTCCGATAGCCATCCACATACAATCTGCAGACGTTCCAATGTGTCCGTCAGCTCCAGCATCTCCTGACGCTTGTTCATAGGAATCGGCACCACACACACACAGGCAAAGGACAATACGACAGGATCACTCGGCAGCTCAACCTCCCCAAGCTCCTCCCCGGACTTGCTTAAGTGCTTCTCGAGAAAACGCGTCAACAACGCGCCGGCTTTCTCTGCCCACGGCCGCAGAATATCTATGTCGCACGGCTCATCATCGAATGTCTCGACCATTGCCATCCGGAAGGACATCCCATCGTGTGTATCAAGGACACGAAAACGCTCTTCGCCGGCGACATGCACGTTGTAACGACCATCTTTCGTCGGATCAACACGGACAAATTCAGCGGTACACCCTACCGAATGATAGGTAGGTTCCCCCGAAACGGTATCCACACCATGCAGCATCACAATGCCGAATGGGCTATCTCTGTCAACGCAATACGCCAGCATTTCCTTATAGCGCTCTTCGAATAAGTGCAGCGGCAAAATCATCTTTGGCAACATCACCAAATTAAGCGGAAACAGGGGAATCGAGCGGATAGCCATACGTATACGTTAATGTACACCATCCGCATCCAATCCCAGCCAACCGTCAGGATTCCCCACAATCCGATAGTATCTACGGGCATCCACAAGAATTGACCGGCACTACCTGCCACCGGATGCCACCAAGGAAAGCACGATGACACCCCGAAAGAACGAAAAGCCCATCCCGGAGACGCCGCTTGAAGTCTCAATCCGCAACCTGTCATCCAATGGCGCATTCGTCGGAAATGTCACTGGTCCCGAAGGCTCTCCGCACATCGGGATGACAGCCTTTGTCCCCTATACAGCAACGGGTGAAACACCCCTCGTGCAAGTGCAACGGATGTGGTCAAAGCACCTCGAAGCCGAAGCCATCAGCATCCCTAATCCGTCCGCTGACCGCGTAGAACCCAAGTGTCCGCATTACGGCACCTGCGGCGGGTGCCACACAATGCATCTCTCACATCCGGCGCAGCTCACAGCAAAGCGCACCATGGTTCAGGACAGCCTCGCAACAGGCGGCCTCCCCGAGCTGGTAAGCCTTGTTGAGCCTGTCGTCGAAGGCCCGGAATTTGGCTATCGCCAGCGGGTAACCTTACAGGTCGCCGGTGCACGCGCCGGTTACTTTGAGCGCCGCACCCACCGCTTGATGCCTCCAACAGCCTGCCCGGTCACGACACCAGGAATCGAGAAGCGCATCGCAAAAGGCATCGTCATCCGCGGTATCCCCCTCGACCATGATGCACAGCTCTTTATTGAAGAAGGCGACAATGGCGTCTTTGGCGTGCTGGACATAAAGGGAAATCCAAAGAAAGTCGCAGTCGACCGTATCGTCGCGCAGCTCTCCCGTGACTTTGATGGCGGCCAGCTGCGCATCGGAGGCATCGTCAAAGCCGTCTATGGACGCAGCCATGTCCACCGCACAATCGATGGCGCAGAGCAGTGGGCTGTCGCCGGAGGCTTCCAGCAGGCCAACCGCGTTATTAACGAAGCCCTTATCAAGGCCGTCGCCGATATCGCCGCTGACAGCCAACCGCAGCGCGCAGCCGACCTCTATGCAGGTGCAGGAAACTTTGCATTCGCGATGGCTCAGCGGAACATCCCGGTTATCGCTGTCGAGTCCAACCCACTGCTTGCAGGCTCGGCAAAAGCCGAAGCAAAGCGCCGTGCCTTGAACATAAAGGTCCACGATGACTCCGTTGAGCACTATGTCCGAAATGGCGCACCGCACGCTGAGCTGATTGTCGCCGACCCGCCACGCGCCGGACTCGACACCGTCGCACGCAAGCTCCACGGCCATGGAGCCCGGACACTGGTGCTGCTAAGCTGCCACGTCCCGGCGATGGTACGTGACCTCCGCGCCCTGCAGTCTGTCGGCTGGTCTGTCAAGAGCATCACTCCGTACGACATGTTCGCACAAACCGCCCACGTGGAAGTCCTGACGATCCTGACCCGCGAAGATGACGGCGAGCCATGGATTGACCCGAAGGATCTTGAAGAAGAAGACATCTACGCAAGCTAGATGCAAGGTTAGTCGCTGCGGGTTCATCCGTTGAATCGGGCAATTGCACATGCCTTTCGTAGACATGTTCATTGACGAACCCGCGGCAAGCAAGGTTAATAGAGATATGTCTACTCCCATCGTATGGCGCGGCGTCTTCCCTGCGTCCACCACCCAGCTGAATGAAGACCAGTCGCTCAACCTCGATGCTACCGGTGCCCACCTTGAGCGCCTGATACAAAGCGGCGTCACGGGACTTGTCATGTGCGGATCCCTCGGCGAGAACCAGTGTCTCAGCACCGAGGAGAAAGTCGCCGTCGTCGAGCATGCCGTAAAGGTCTCAGCCGGACGTGTACCAGTCCTTAGCGGCGTCGCAGAAATGTCCACCCGCGCAGGCGTCGAGTACATCAAGAAGTGTGAAGATGTCGGAGCAAGCGGCGTGATGGTCCTGCCGGCGATGGTTTACAAAGCTGACCGCCGCGAGACGCTGGCACATTACCGCACAATCGCCAAGTCAACATCCTTGCCGATTCTCATCTACAACAACCCTGTTGGCTACACCGTTGACATCACGGCCGAAATGCTCGCAGAGCTGGCTGACCTGCCAAACCTCCAAGCCATCAAGGAATCCAGTGCCGACACAAGCCGCATCGTGGATATCCGCAATGCCGTCGGTGACCGCTACGCAATCTTCGCCGGCGTCGATACCCTCGTCATGGAGTGCGCCCTCCTCGGAGCCGTCGGCTGGATCGCTGGAGTCGGCCTCGCCTTCCCCGAAGAGAACCAGAAGATCTGGGATCTCATCGAGGCTAAGCGCTACGACGAAGCGATGGAAATCTACCAGTGGTTTATGCCATTGCTACGCCTTGACCTTGGCGTCCACTTTGTGCAGAAGATCAAGATGGCGATTGCAGCAACCGGACTTGGAACCGAATACGTCCGTGCTCCACGCCTGATGCTGACCGGTGCCGAGCGCGCAGAAGTCGAAGCCATCATCGCGCATGGCCTGGCCAACCGCCCTGACCTCACCAAGTACAACTAGTCGCAAGCGAAACGTTTGTCCCGCAGCGCCCGGTTTCCCGAATAATCTGTTCGTGGAGACTCGGGCGCTGTGGTCATTCATAGGGTTGATACATCCCGTGAGCATGTGCTGGTTAACAAGACCATCACTTGCTTGTAAGATGCATCCGTGGACCGCAGAACTTTCCTGACACAGGCATCCGGATGTGCCGCTGGTGCATCCCTGATCGCCGCGGGATGTCACTTTGACCCAATCACATCCGACAACACCAAAACCATCGAGGTCGCGGTGTTCGAAGGTGGCTTTGGAATCGAGTGGCATAAAGATATGGCGCGCCGCTACGAAGCGATGCACCCTGGGGTCAAAATCAACCTCTGGGGCGACCCGCGCGTGGATGAAAAAATCAAGCCGCGTGTCCTCCGTAGAAATCCACCGGACCTCGCAAGCTGCACACTCCCCGTCTGGAAGCTGATCACCGCTGGCCGTCTCTATCCCATGGATGATGCGCTGGCATCCCCCGCCTATGGCGCCGAAGGCAAAACGTGGAAAGAAACATTGAGAGCGGGCGTTCTTGCAGACTATGTGTATGAAGACAAGACCTACGCTCTGCCAAGTAACCTCGGCGTCTGGGCCTGCTGGTACTCAAAAAAGCTTTTCCGTGAGCATGGCTGGGATGCTCCTTCGACTTGGGATGAGCTGACATCCCTATGCGAAAAAATGCTCGCAGCGGGCATCGCCCCACTCGCATTCCAAGGAAAATATCCCCAGTACGCGTGGTCGACGATACTAAGCTGCTACCAACGCCTGGTGCCATTCGAAAAGTGGTACGACATCGAAGACTTCAAAAAAGGCGCATTTCAAGACTCGGCATTCGTAAAGGCCGCCGACCTGATGCAGGAGCTCGCGGTCAAGTACTTCCAAAAGGGCGCGCTCGCGATGACGCATACCGAATCGCAAATGGAATGGGCCAACGGTCGAGCCGGGATGGTCTTTTGCGGGCTTTGGCTCAAAAAGGAAATGGAAAAAGCGCTCCCGGATGATTTTGAAATGGCGTGTTTCCCGGTACCAATGGTCCCGGGCGGTACGGGTGACCCAAAGGCCATTTACTCAGGCGGAGGCGAGTCCTTCTTCATTTTCAAAGATGGTAAACACCCTGAAATCGCTGCCGATTTCCTAAAGTTTCTCTTGAGCATCGAGCCGGCACGCGACTACGTAAAGCGTAATGACTCTCTGACACCCGTTATCGACTGTCAGGTCGGCGTGAAGATTTCAAGTGCACTACAAAGTGCAGTGGATGCAATCGAGGGTTCGACACGGATGTACAGTGACCGCCTCAGCACCCTCTATATCGAATGGCACCGAACACTCGTCCAGCAGGCACAGGCGGACCTGCTCCGCGGTGCTATCAACGGTCAGCAGTTTGCCGACCGGCTGGAAGCGGGCGCTGAAGCTGTGCGCAACAACCCGAACATCTACAAACCACCTGCACGCGGAGTACCAGCGCTATGAGCCCACAACACCTCAGCCGGGACACCAAGCGGTTTTTATGGATGGGCATTCTGCCATCTGCGTTGCTGTATTGCCTCTTCGTGATCTGGCCGGCAATCAATGCCCTGATGTACAGCTTTACGCGCTGGGATGGTCTGTCAACGCCTGTCTGGATTGGCATCGACAACTTCGTCAACCTCTTCAAGAGTGGAAGCGACTTCGTCACGGCCATCGGGCATAACATTTACCTAACCGTGGTCCCGGGGAGCATCATCCTTACGCTGGCGCTTTTCTTCGCCTGGATGATTCATCTCAAAGTCGCTGGCTCCACCTTGTTCCGCGTGACGTTCTTCTTCCCAAATGTCATCGCAAGCGTCGCCGTGGCGCTGCTCTGGGTCCTGCTTTACTCCACAACCGAAATGGGACCCATTAACAACATCCGGCAAGCCCTCCACCTCGAGAAAATCCCATTCCTCGAATCCGCGCGGTTGCTGCAGTCCATTGTCCCGATGATGGTTTGGAGCGCGACAGGCTTTTATCTCGTGCTGTTCTTGGCTGCGATGGAAAACATCCCGGCAGATTACTACGAGGCCGCCCACCTTGATGGCGCATCTCCAACGCTGCAGTTCATCAGGATTACACTGCCATTAATGTGGGATGTCCTGACTACAGGCATCATCTTCCTCATTGTCGGCGGCCTGAAATTCTTCGATGCCGTGTGGGTGATGGAAAATGGCCGGCCGAGTCCAGCAACGCACACCATGTCATCCCTGATGTACGCAAAAGTCTTTGAGGAGTACAACGTGGGTTATGGCACAGCGATTGCCGTCCTTCTTTTCGTACTCGTACTGGTCGTGACGCGTATCAGCATGCGCCTTCTGAAGCGCGAGAGGCTGGAGTACTAGCATGCGCGGCTCACTCATCGAAAAACTTGGCACTCTGATGCGAACGGGTGTCCTGGGACTCTGGATGCTTGGTGTTGTCCTCCCGATGTTCTGGGTGCTGGCGACCAGCCTCAAGAGCACGAAGGAAGTAACGCGCAGCCCGTTTGGTATACCGGATGCACTGGCACACCCCGGTGCGAAGACATTTGCCGTCATCGCCGAAAACTACACCAAAGCATGGGTTGGCTCGGGATTTAGTGCCTATTTTTGGAACTCTCTGAAAGTCGTAAGTATCAGCCTTGCGTTGATTTTATTGCTCGGAAGCATGGCGGCGTATTGTCTATCCCGCTTTGAGTTCCGTGGCCGGAATGCCATTTACAACGCGTTTGTCGCGGGCCTGCTGATTCCGATGCAGCTCATTCTCATCCCGCTGTTCTTCCAATACGCGGACTGGTCGGATGTTCTGACACGTAGTTTTGCGCCTGTTGCCCGGATGCTGCAGCTTGGAAACCTGATCGTTTCGTTACATAACTCGCACGAAGGAATCATTCTGATTTACGTTGCCGCGAGTCTTCCGTTTACTATTTTCACGCTGACATCGTTTTTTGGGACGCTGCCCGGCGGGGTTCGCGAAGCGGCTATGATGGATGGTGCGAGCGAAGCGAGGACGTTCTTTAGCGTCATGTTGCCCCTTGCGCGCCCGGGACTCATCACAGTCGCTATCTTCAACTTTCTTGGTCTTTGGAATGAATACCTCTTCGGTATCGTCTTCCTCGCAGATAACAAGCTCAAGACGCTGCCACTCGGACTTGCCAGTATCTCGATGCAGGCGCAGTACAAGAGTGACTTTGGTCTGATGTTCGCCGGGCTTGTGATCACAATGGTCCCGACACTGGTCGTTTACCTGCTGCTGCAAAAGCACCTGACAAAGGGAATCACCGCGGGCGCGGTCAAAGGCTAGAACGAATAAAGTCCGGCATTCGTTGGTGATGAAATGAAACTTCTCCTGACATCTGCGGGGATCAAAAACCCCAGCATCTACCAGACCCTCCTCGAATTGTTAGGCAAGCCGGTGTCCGAAGCGAATGCACTGTGTATCCCGACCGCGATGTACGGTCATCCATGGGTCGGCCCAGGCACAAAGGCGTGGGACTTTATCAGCGGGAATGAGCCACGCACCCCGATGGCAGAGCTTGGCTGGAAGTCAGTCGGTGTCCTTGAGCTCTCTGCGCTCCCAAGTCTGCCAAAGGATTTATGGATGCCCAAGGTCCGACAGGCGGATGTTCTTTTGGTCGCAGGTGGTGATGCAGCTTACCTCGCTCATTGGATGCACCTATCGGGAATGATGACCTTGCTTCCCGAGCTGGACGAAACCGTATGGATTGGTCTCAGCGCAGGAAGTATGGTGATGGCGCCGCGTGTTGGCCCTGACTTTGTTGGCTGGACGAATCCGCTATTGGGTGAAACTGCGCTCCGGAACGACACGACGCTTGGGCTGGTTGACTTCGGGATCTTCCCACATCTGGATCACCCGGACCTGCCGAACAACAAACTCGAAAACGCAAAACGATGGGCTAGGGGTATGGAAATTCCGTGCTATTTGATTGATGATGAAACGGCCATTTCGGTTGTAGATGGCAAGGTTGATGTGGTGTCGGAGGGCAACTGGATTCAAATCCCGTGTACAGGTTCATAGTGTTGAATGTGAAGGTTAGACAGGTTTAGTTCGAATGGTTGATGACTTTCTGGTAGCGATTTACGACGAAGCACTGCATAAAGCGGGTGCGCAGCTTGTATGGCACGACTGTGGATGGTCAGACAAAGTCGATGCCTGCGAGCTACTCGACACGTTTTTCGAGCTCGGACCTTCATGGGTTGGTATACGTGATGAAACCGTTCAATCCGTCGTCCATACCGCTTGTGCAACTATCCGGTATCAGGCATCAGACCTAAAGTTGCAGGCTGTCACCGGAGTTACTACCAGCCTGCAGGCACGTCGTGGCGGGGTAGCAGCCAGATCACTGGCACATGCCGTGGCGGCAGGAGCTACTACTGGTGCTACAGTGTCCGCACTCGGAATATTCGACCAGGGATTTTACGATCGTCTGGGATATGGATCACTCGACATCATGCGGTTGATTCGCTTTGACCCAAAGGACATCCGCGTTGATACCGTTGCCCGTCCGCCCTTACGGTTTACGGAATCTGACATTAATGATGTTCATGCGGCGCGTTCAAGACGCAGGCTTCTGCATGGTGGCATCAACTTTGACAGCGCTCAGCGAACGCTTGCCGACATGCAGGAATGTACAAATGGCATCGGGTTTGGATACCGGGACCGCTCGGATGGCGGGATTTCCCATATGTTGTGGATCTCACGCAAGGATGCCGAAAATGGTCCATTCCGTGTAATCTTTACCATCTGGGAGACGCGGGAGCAGCTCCGTGAGCTGATGGCGTTTTTGCACTCCCTCGCGGATCAGGTTCATCTGGTCGTGATGGAGGAGCCACCCGGCATCGCATTACAGGATTTTATCCACCGGCCACTGCGTTCACGGGCTATCACACAAAAGTCGAAGTACGAGACCGGCATCACGGCGATGACCTATCAGCAGCTCAGAATTCTGGATCTGGTAGCCGTTGTGCAAGCCTGCTCTGTTACTACCGAACCCGTCAACTTCAACCTGACACTAACCGACCCTATCACCCATTACTTACCACACGATGCTCTCTGGAAAGGATGTGCAGGCGAGTACACCGTAATGCTGTCTGCACCATCGGATATATCTCTAGGGCACACAAGCGGGCTTCCGCACCTTACTGCTGATATCAGTGCATTTTCACGGTTATGGTTCGGGTGCCGGACAGCGTCTGCACTTGCAATGACAGCCAACCTCCACGCCCCCGATGAACTGCTGACCAAGTTGGACACGGCCTTACGCTTGCCATCCCCAATGTTTGATTGGAGCTTCTAAGGAGACAGTTTTAAAGGCGATACGAAGTTCGTATCGCCTTTAAAATTTCAATTAGTCCTCGTCCTCTTCTTCGCGCTTTGGTTTCACCCCATCTTCGCGCATTTTCTCAATCCACTTGGGGTCATCCATGCGCATCGCAGGTCTCTCACCCCGCCGCTTCTTGAACTCCGGGTCATCCGGATCCATTGTGTCTTCGGGCTTGAACACCCGAGGATCGCTCGGGACATGTTTGTAAGGTGCAAAGTTTGGCTTATCCGTAAACATGTCGCTGAGATCCGTTGTAACCGCATCGAAGAGGTTGTTCGGACCAAGTCCAAAGATTCGATAGATGGTCTTGTGGATGCTCATGATGCTGGTGTGGTCATGGCTGACGTAGCCAGGCTTTATCCATGGACCTAGTCCAAGCACGAAAGACCGCTGGCGATCAACATGGTCGCCATCCCCTCCGGAGTCATCCTGAGTTACGAACACAACCATCTTCTTCCACTCAGGCTGCTTCGAGAGGAACTCCAAAATCCGCCCAAGTGCAAGGTCATTGTCAGCCATGTAGCTGGATGTATATGGATACCCGCGGCTGGCATTTGCTCCGGCACCGTGATCGTTACATATTGCGATATTCATGAACCGCGGGAGCGTGCCTTTATGGGTCTTTCGGTACTTGGCCACATCATCCATAAACCAATCCGCACGTGCGATATCCGGGATGTTGTTGTTGTACGCGGGGAATTCAAAACAGGTGTTGTCGAAGAGAATCTTCGGCATCGGGAAGTTGATGAGCATGTTCGCACCTGTCTTGGAATCTGGTGCGCCTTCATCGTTATGGGGAAGCTCATAGCCCTCACCATAGTTGCGGAAGGTAATACCTCCACGGCCGAGATGCTCCCACAGTGAGCCATTCTCGAGGTAGTCCTCAGGAATTTGTGAGCCATTAGAGCCAAACGATGTCATGCGACCACGGGCAGACTCACTCAGTGCAAATCCCCAGCCAGAATAATAGACACGTGTGGTCCAGATGCTTGGATAGACGCCAACCAGCCAGCGGTGGCCATCCCCGGATGCCTCAGGCTCCATGTAGAAGTTATCGCTGATGGCAAATTGGCGGGCAAGCTTGAGGTGGTTTGGCATGATAGGGACGCGCTCAGCTTTACCCTTTTCGCGAATCCAGCCCTTCTCTCCAAACTCTGCGTAGTCTGGATCACCATCCGCGCCTTCGAGCGTGCCAAAGATGCCATCAAAGGTATGGTTTTCTTTGGTGATGAAGACGACGTACTGAACTTCCTTGGGAATCTCGGGACGCTTTGCAGCGACCGGGAGCAAACCGTTATAGTCGAGAACCTTGCGCGTCATGCCCGCAAGATCAGCATCCTTGGGTGTCGCGATGACATCCACCATGCCCGGGATATCGCCAAGACCAAAGCGCTCATCGGTTTTCGGTCGGACATTTTTGTAGCCGCGTGGTCCGCGTCCAATGCCTTTTTGTGTAGCGATAAACAGTTTTTCGTCAAACGGACCGAGGGCAAGCTGCGTTGGATACCAGCCGGTCGGTATATGGCCAAGGACTGCTCCCTTGACAGGATCAATAACAGCAACGGCATTGATACCTGCTTCGGCGACATACAGACGGGTACCCTTACGGTTCATCACCATTCCGGTTGGAATGATTCCGCGAAGGCGGGCAAGCTCTTTTGTCGGAGTGAGTTTAATGGTCTTTTGGAGCTTGAGGGTACGGACATCGAATGCCTGCACGGTGTCGTTATTTGCATTTGACACCCAGATGCTGTTCCCATGAATCAGGAGCGCATTCGGTGCGGATCCACCGACGGATTTACCGTTGTCCGCCGGAGCGTGTATCAGGATACCGGTTTTGACTTTGCCGGTAACCGTTGGACTTGCCGGCTTACGGACATCATAGGACCACAAGCTTTGCGCATCCGGGACGCGTGGCGAACCCAGACCTGGAACAAATCGACCTTCTGTTTGAACACCAGACTCGGCTTCCTTGGATGGAAAACCAAACGGAGGAACCCGCAGTCCCCGCTTGCTAAATCCGCTTCCTTCTGCCGGCGGCGGAACAAGGGAGTAGTCAAAGATTCCGATGTTGGCGACGAAGAGTCGGCTGCCATCGGCGTTCAGTGCCAGTGCATACGGTTGGCGCCCCGCTGCGACATCAGCAATAACTTTCTTTTGAGTGAGATCAAAGACTATGACACGTTGGCGTGCAACATCGAGTGCGTAGACCGTATGGCCATCCGGTGCAAGGACGATGTCCTGGATGTAGGTTTCCTTGTCGGCCGCGATGGTGAAGAGGGGCTCCTGGTCAACATTCATCACCTTACGGTCGGTTGTTGCCGGCGCACTTGGGAGGGACCAGCTGGTCGCATCGTAAACAGAGATTCCGTGGCCAGCATCACCATTTGAGACGATGTACTGTGCACCGCCATGGGTGAATGTACCGGCAAAGCCCATGTTCTTCTGGGTGATGACGCGTGGGATGCCACCTGGAGAATTACGCTGCCAAATGGTTAGTCCGCCATCGTAGTTTCCAACGAGGGTTTTGCCATCGGGACTGAGCGAAAGGTCAAAGAGATCACTTCCAGCGGTGTAGAGACGCTCGCCCATTGGATTCAGGAGTCGTCCATTCGGCAAAACTCCGACATCCCCTGCAACAACCTTAGCCTGTCGGGTGCCTGCGGGGTTTCCATAGCGTGTGAAGTCGACAACGGGTCGTACGGCCTTAGTAACAGGCTTGGCCCTGACCGTAGCGCCCTTTGGTGGTGCAGCGGCGGCCGGGGCAAGAAACGCCAAGGCAACAAACGGAATCATCGGTGCAAATCGCAGCGTATTGCGGGTCTTCATCCTCAAATCCTAACTCAAACGCATTAAAACCACGAGCGTCGGGTGCAACTGCCTCCCGACGCTCGAAAATCCTACTCTCCAAAATGGATAGAGACTAATCGCCGTCTTTTTGTTGGCGCTGTTCTTTCATCACGGGTGTATCGTTCTTACCTGGTTCTGTGACCGTCTTGTCACCACAACCGGCCAACAACGGTGCGACTGCCATAAAGGCAATCAGTCCACGCATAGCAATGTTCAGGGATTTCTTCATTGTGTTACTCCAAAAACCAAAGCCGGCTTACTCTTTTTCGCAAAAGGGCAAACCGGCTTTGTTACTATCTTACTGATTGTGGAAGCAGTTGGATGTTCCGGTGGTACCACATGGTGGGTAGTTAGCAGTAATCCATGCTGGGATATCGCCACAAGCGATACCTGCAGGGACGTTCATACCATCGTTGGAGTCAGGGTTGGCGTTGATGATCGCAGATGGATCTGCACAATACGCAGTACGTGCGACATTTGGGTCACCAACCATGATGAAGCGACCGTTGAAGGCACCGGCCATGTAGCCAGTCTTGACCTTGATCGCTTTAGCATGGCCATCGACGAACGCGTAGTTCAGCATGCCGCCACTGTGGCGGAGCTGTCCGGTTGCGGTTCCGTTCCAAGTATCAGCGCAGAAACCGATTCCAAGGGTCATACGTGGGGTGTCATAGGTGTCACCGAATGCAAAGGTACCCGCAGGCTCAGTGATTGCTGCCAAAGACACACCTGGCAGGTGAGAACGGGTCATTTCTGGGTTTGGCTGCTGACGCTGCAGCAGTCCGCCACCACGCCAACCAATTGGACCCCAGTTGTAGCCGTAGCCAGTGTACTTGCGAAGGCGGAAGGATTGACCACTGTCGGCTACGTTACGAGTTGTGGCAGGTCCTTCGTTACGATCTGGGCAGTACAAGAAGTCAAGGTTTTTGAAGTACGGGTAAAGTTCGGTCCACCACTCCCAGCCAGATCCACGTCCGGATGGAGTTGTTTCATCGTAGTCCTGAACATACATCGCAAAGCCAAGACCGATTTGCTTGACGTTGGAGAGGCAGGAGATTGCACGAGCCTTAGCACGTGCCTGAGCAAACACAGGGAACAAGATTGCAGCGAGGATTGCGATGATTGCGATAACCACCAGAAGCTCGATCAGCGTGAAACCGTTTTGATTGCGACGCATTGAAACCACCTTCGCCTGTGCAGCCAATATCTCTGCACAGCCTATATGTAATACAGTTGCCGCTTCCGCCGCCCATCCAAACCCACAGGAACAACATAGGCGACATCAGCGAATCCAGCATACCGAGTCGATTACCAACGCAGTATGAAGAACGTCTTAACATTTCGTTTAATACAGACCATTTTTCCTGCATCAAATGTGTTATTTTTTACAGATTTCGGATTTTACACAAAATTACTGGTAGTAGGCGGGAGTCCAACAGTATGAACAAAACCTCCGACACTGCCTCAGGGTTGGCATTCTGGTCGGGATTCTAGATTCAAAATGTGCAACAGGTTGCAATGCTAGGGATATCAACACTGAGCCCGCTCGAATCAGCGCTTCTAGCGGTCGTTGGAAAACAGATATCGTTTAACGGCTCGCCCTAAACTACAATTTCGTAACGGCAACCGCTTGTTGGATGCGTTATCCTAGAAGGCTGGTTGCAGACTTAAAAATGTCAGCCATCCAAGGAGTCGCAAATGGGTGCAGTGGTCGTGGTCGGAACACACTGGGGTGATGAGGCCAAAGGAAAGCTTGTTGACATCCTCTGTCAGGAAGCCGATGCCGTCATCCGCTACGGTGGAGGCCCGAATGCAGGGCACACGGTTCAATTTGCCGGAACACAGTATAAGTTCCATCTCATCCCAAGCGGCGTTCTCACTCCTGGAGTCATTTCTATCATGGCCGATGGAATGGTAATCGACCCGTGGACGCTCACCGATGAAATCAATGCTCTTGTCGCGAAAGGCATCGATGTCTCCGGTCTGCGCATTTCACAAAATGCCCATGTCATCCTTCCATACCATCGTGACCTCGACATGCATGAGGAAACCGCGCGTGGCAAGGCAAAAATCGGCACCACCGGCCGCGGAGTTGGCCCCTGTTATGCTGATAAGGCAAGCCGGGTCGGTATCCGCATGGGCGACATCACCAACGCCGCACGCCTGCGCGAGCGCCTCGAACAAGTCATTCCGCTCAAAAATGCAATCCTTAAACAGGTCTTTCAGGCGGACACATATACCGTTGATGGAATCATCAAGCAGCTCAACACCGTAACCGCAACTCTCGCTCCGTACATTTGCGATACCCAGGCCCTTGCGCATGACCTAATGGATGCCGGCAGCAAGATTCTCTTTGAAGGTGCGCAGGCGACCATGCTCGACCTCGATGGCGGTACGTACCCATTTGTGACAAGCAGCCATCCGATTTCCGGTGGTGCGACGATTGGCACCGGTATCCCTCCAACGGCGATTTCGCAGGTCCTCGGTGTCGTCAAGGCCTATACAACACGCGTTGGCTCCGGGACATTTCCAACGGAGCTCCTTGATGAACGCGGCGACCGAATCCGTGAGCGGGGACATGAATACGGCACGACGACAGGGCGACCACGGCGTTGCGGCTGGCTGGATGCGTTTGCACTCAAACATGCTGTTCGTGTGAATGGCCTTACTGGAATCCATATCGGCCACCTTGATGTCCTTGCTGGCTTTGACGAAGTACAAATCTGTACCGGCTACACGCGTAGTGGCGCTGCACTTAACCGCTTCCCAAGCGGGGATGTTCAGCTCCTCGATGGCTGTGAGCCTGTGTTTGAAACACTCCCGGGTTGGGATGAAGCTGGCGTCGAAAATGCGACATCGTATGATGCGCTACCAACCAATGCCAAGGCCTACGTTGCCCGTGTTCAGGAGCTTGCAGGTGTTCCGGCACGCTTTGTTTCGGTTGGCCCCGGCCGCGAGCAAACCTTTCAGCTCCCCGACAGCCCATCCGCAGCTGAGCTTTTCAGCATTTAGTTACGTGTGACAGCGATGACCGACATCCCGAACCGCTGGGCCATCGCCGGTCCAACCGCGGTTGGTAAAACCGCCGTCGGCATCGCCGTCGCACAGAAATTGGGTAGTGCATGCATCTCCGTGGATGCCGTCGCTGTCTACAAATCGCTCAACATCGGCAGTGCAAAACCTACCGCGGATGAACAACGTAGCATCCCGTGGTACGGCATCGATCTGGTTGCCCCCACGGATGACTTCACCGTTCAGGACTTTACATCCCACGCCGAAGGCGTGTTGACGGACTACGCTGCGCGCGGACTAACGCCCCTTCTGGTCGGAGGGACCGGCCTGTACATCCGGCCGATGCTGGCAACGCTATCCATTCCCCCCGTCGGTCCCCAGCCTGAGCTGCGCGCAATGTGGACAGATGAAGCGACACTCCATGGAACAGCCCTCCTTCACGAACGCCTACAAAATGTCGACCCGGAATCCGCGGAGCGCATCCCCCCCGGTGACCTGAAGCGCATTATGCGGGCACTTGAAGTCCATGCTGTTACCGGAAAACCGATGTCAGCCTGGCGGACACCTGAGGGTGTTCACGGCATCCCAAAGCCCGGTGCACGCCTGATTGTGTTGGAACGCAATATGGCAGAGCTGGATGAACGCATAAATGCACGCGTTCAGCAAATGATGACTGATGGCTTTTTAGCGGAAGTGGAAGGTCTGCTGGCCGCGGGAATTCCGCCGGATGCCAAAGCATTGCTAAGCCTTGGATACCGGCATCTGGTAGAGTATTTATCGGGTAAACGTGGACTTGATGCCACAGTGGATGCCATTGCGCAGGACACCCGGCGCTTTGCCAGACGCCAAAGGACATGGTTCCGCGGAGACCCACTGACGGAATGGTTGTCTGTCGATGCCGGTGAAGCTGTCGTCGACACTGCAGAGCGGATATACCGCCTGCTGACTGAACCAACGTCAGCATAATAAGGAGTGAATGATGCAGAGACATCAAGGTTTGCAGGACCTCTTTCTGAATCAGGTCCGACGTGAGAACATCGCAGTAACGATTTACCTCTCCAATTCAGTTCAGCTTCGCGGCACCGTCCGCGGCTTTGATCAGTTCACAATTTTGCTGGACTCCCCTGGCCGTCCAACGCAACTGGTCTACAAAAGCAGTGTCACCAGTATTGTGCCAAGCCGCCAGATCAGCCTGCGCGAAGCAGCGGAAAAGGGCTTTGACATCACGGAAGTCGCCGATGGAGCAGAGTCCGAATAGTGAATGTCCCGTTTGCGAAAATGCATGGCATCGGTAATGACTTCGTCCTGATTGACAGGATTGCACACCCGGAATTACCCGTCGATGTCATCGAACGTAATGCCCCCCTAATCTGCGACCGGCACTTTGGTATCGGATCGGATGGCATCCTTGTCGTCGATGCGTCTACCCGCGAAAACGTCGACCTTGTCTACCGTATGTACAACCCGGATGGCTCCGAAGCGGAAATGTGCGGAAATGGCATCCGCTGCTTTGGCAAATGGGTCTACGAAAATGGCCACACCAACAAGCGCACAATAACCGTTGAAACGAAAGCCGGAGACCTTGTGCTTGAGCTGAACGGTGATGGCGCTGTCGTGGATAGCGTACGTGTCGACATGGGTCCTGCACGCCTGAGTCGCCCTGAGATCCCGATGACCGGTCCCGATGGCCCTGCTGTCAGCGAACCCCTCGATGTCAACGGGCACGATGTAGCGGTGACAGCCGTCTCAATGGGAAATCCGCACGCGGTTTACTTTGTAGACACAGTGACGGATGAGTCCATCAATGCGATCGGTCCTATACTTGAAAAGCATCCCCGTTTCCCACGCAAAACCAATGTCCATGAAGTTCAGGTGCTGAGTCCATCACACCTTCACATGCTGACCTGGGAACGTGGCGCCGGCAGGACACTTGCCTGCGGCACAGGTGCATGCTCCGTCGCCGTGGCCGCACATCTAAATGGTTACTCAGGCCGCTCGGTCAACATCACGCTTGCCGGTGGAGACTTGCAAATCCTCTGGGATGAAGCATCCAACCACGTTTTCATGACCGGTCCAGCCACGCTCGTTTACACCGGCTCCATCGAGCTGAACTAACATCGTGCCGCCAGCCACCGGCGGCTCAATCTGAAAGGAAATATCACTATGCCAGTCCGTGCCAAGCGCCTCTACCTGATCCCACGCTACCTCTGTGGAGAAATTGCCCGCCTCAAGGCTGCAGCACGCGCTGAAGGCAAAGACCTGATCGATTTTGGAATCGGTGATCCAGACCAGCCAACCCCAACCCCAATCATCGACCGTCTGTATGAAGAAGCGAAGAACCCTGAGACCCACTGCTACGATGAATCCGATGCGGGTGACCCAATCTTCCTCAAGCAAGCGGCACAGTGGTTCCACAACCGCTACGGCGTCGAAGTCACCACCGACCAAATGGTACTGCTGATTGGATCCAAGGAAGGGCTTGCCCACCTCTGCTGGGCCTACATAGATCCAGGTGACATCGCCCTGATCCCAGACCCGAACTACACCGTCCCCAAGGTCCAGACGCTGCTCGCCGGTGGCCAACCTCACCTCATGCCACTGACCATCGAGAACAACTTCCTGCCTGACCTCACCGCCATCCCAACCGATGTCGCAAAGGCAGCAAAGCTGCTCTTCCTCAACTACCCGCATAACCCAACGGGTGCGATTGCTCCCTTGTCGTTCTTCAACGATGCTGTTCGTTTTGCCAAGGAATATGACCTCCTGATTTGTAACGACTGTGCGTATGCAGAGGTCGGCTACGATGGCTATCAGCCGCCAAGTATCCTGCAGGCTGAGGGCGCGATGGATGTTGCAATTGAGACCCATTCCCTCTCCAAAACATTCAACATGACTGGATGGCGTATCGGATTTGCCGTTGGAAACAAGGAAGGCATTTCGACGCTAAACCGGATGAAGTCGAATATCGACTCCAAGCAGTTCGCTGCCATCTCACGTACCGCCGGCTGGGCGCTCCTCAATGCATCCAATGCGGAAACGTTCGCGCTGTATGACCTCCGTCGCAAGCGCCTCATCGATGGCCTGAATTCCCTTGGCTGGAAGCTCGACTATCCAAAGGCCGGCTTCTTCGTCTGGATTCCAGTGCCAAAGGGCTATACATCGATGACATTCGCCAAGGAGCTCCTCGAAAAGGCTGGCGTTCTGGTCATCCCCGGCCTTGGCTATGGCGAAAATGGCGATGGCTACGTGCGTATGTCCCTGACCATCAACGGCGACAAAGCTGGCGAGCGTGTAGATGAAGCCATCCGCCGCATCCGTGAAACCGTGAAGCTGGAATTCTAAGGAGTCGACAACATGGCAAATAAGAGCAATCACATCGCAACCACCTGTGTGCACTCCGGCCCGATGCCCGATGCGCACGGTGCGGTGATGCCTCCAATCTACCTCTCATCCACGTATGCGTTCGAGACGGTTGGAAAGCAGCGCACATTTGACTACGGCCGGTCGGGAAACCCGACACGCTTCGCGCTAGAAGCATGCTTGGCCGAGCTTGAAGGCGGTATCCGCGGGTTTGCATTCGGAACCGGGATGGCAGCGACGGCAACGCTCATCCAACTGTTCAATGCGGGTGACCACTTCCTCGTCCATGATGACCTCTATGGCGGGACGTACCGGTTGATGGCATCCGTGATGTCAACCAAGGGTGTGGATGTCGAGTTCATCAACATGCGTGACCTCGATAAGCTGCGTGCGGCTATTCGCCCAAATACCCGTGGCATCTGGACAGAGACCCCAACCAACCCCCTGATGAACCTTTTGGACCTTGCCGCTATTGCTGAGATTGCCAAAGAACACAATGTCATCACGCTCTGCGACAACACCTTCCTTTCGCCGTACTTCCAGCGCCCGCTGGACCTCGGAATGGACATCGTGATGCACTCGACGACGAAGTACCTAAACGGTCACTCCGATGTCGTCGGCGGCGGCGCGGTGACGAACAACCCTGAGCTGGCGGAGAAGATCGGTATGCTTCAGAACGCGATGGGCAGTGGTCAGGCACCCTTTGACTGCTTCCTCGTGCTACGCGGTATCAAGACGCTTCCCGTCCGCATGGATGTCCACAACGCAAACGCGCTTGCCCTTGCAAAGTGGCTGCAAACCCGCCCGGAAATCAATGAAGTCCTGCACCCTGGACTGGAGAGCCATCCACAGCACGAGCTGGCAAAGCGTCAGATGAGCGGCTACGGAGGGACATTCTCGTTCCGGATGCAGAATGGCGAGATGGTCAAGAAGGCGCTGTCAAATGTGAAGATGTTCACGCTGGCGGAGAGCCTTGGCGGTGTAGAGTCGCTCATCGAACAGCCATGGACGATGACGCACGTCAGCATGCCTGAGGATGTCCGTGTGGCTGTCGGGATCACCGATGACCTCGTGCGTGTCAGTGTCGGGATTGAGCATATCGATGACATCATCGCCGACCTTCAGCAGGCCTTCGAGGCCTAGGAGATAAGAGATGCGTACAAAAGGCTCATTACGCCTGCTCACCATTGTCATGATGGGCCTTTGTATCTTTTATGCGGTTATTGCGTTTCAAATGCCTGTTGGCACGAAACAGGTAGACCCTTCTGTATTTGCGGCGCTCAGTATTGTCGCCGGGCTCGGTGTGCTTGCAGGGATTGTCAATGCACTGCTCACCGGGCCGATGTTGCCGCCATCCACAACCAAGACCCGGCTTATCATCAGCCTTGCCCTCATGGAGTCGGCGGCTGTTTCGGGATTCGTGTTGCGGACAATGGGACTTCCGGCAAGCCAACTACTGGCATTCTTCGCGGTCCCGGTCGTTTGCATCGGTATCTTCGTTCTTCCAAGGGCACTAACCAACCCAGAATAACGTTCGGGACGGCTAACGAACATCTCATGTATAGTGCATCCACGCGCCGCAAGGGGATGCCGAAATGCCTAACGTTCCAACAACTGAGCAACAGCTCCTAACCAGTTACCGCAAGATTTCCATCGCGACCTGGTCGCATCCACGTGACCCGAGCACGTATTCGTGGCTGGAACTTCCTATCGAAGAGGCAGAAGCGTTCCTCAAAACAATAAAGTCTGATGTACGCCCAAGCCTGACGCATTACGTTGCGCTGATCGTAGCAAACTGCCTCGACACCTACCCGCAGCTCAATCATGTGCTTAGAGGGCGAAATCTCTACCGCCGTGCATCCACGGATGTCTTCATCACCACGCTGCTGAAGAAAAAGGGCAGCCTTGACCTGTCCGGATTTGTCCTCAAGAACATGACGGGCAAGGGTCTGCCTGAGCTTGCCGCTGAGTCAAAGCATCTCACCGAGGTTCTCAAAGATGGCACCGACATGGGAATGCAGCAGGTGCAGCAGGTTGCGATGCGGGTTCCCGGCTGGCTATTTGGTCCTTTAATGCGGTTGCAGATGTTCTTCCAGTACACCCTCAACCTCTCCCTTGAGGCAATGGGTATTCCGGATGACCGCTTCGGTTCGGTGATGATCTCAAATTTCGGTCCCCTTGGTATCGAGAATGCGCTTGTGCCACTTTCTCCCTATTGCCGCTGTCCGGTCATCATGGGTATTGGCGCTCCCAAAAAGAAGGCAGTGGTCGTAGGAGATGAAGTCGTTGTCCGCAAGTGCGTTACGATTTCGTTCACTTTCGACCACCGCTACGCCGATGGCGCACATGGAGCCGTTTTGCTACATCGGTTTGAGAAGATGTTCCTCAATCCGGAGCAATACCGCAGTGTCTTCCTGCCCGGAACGCCACCTGATGGTTCAGCACAAGCGGAAGAATCAGCAACATCCTGAATTTAGTGAGAGGTTACGTCTCTATCGCCCGGGACGTACGAGGAATGGTTTGATATCCGGGAGGTTTACATCCGGGTGTTTACCTGTGAGACGCGGCACTGTCGCCGTTTGCCCGGGTTTGACATGCCCCCAGTTACGGAAGCCGCCATTTTCGAGAAAGAAGCGCCCACGGGAATCGATGAGGCCATCGAAGTCGATTCGGTCGCCGGCTGATCCTGTGGCATCACAGGTGAACTTGACTGTGTTGAGGTTTGTCCAGCTCCCGGCGGCATCATGGACCCACGCAGGCCCGAAGCGGCAACGGCGCTTCAGCTGCCCGGTCTCCCCACCAAAGTTCTCATTAAAGGAGTAGAGCCCGCGCATGTACTGGCCATCCTTAGGCGCACGGAACTGTGCAATTAGACCCCATTCGCGCTTGTCTGGGAAGTAAAACCAACCTGTGTAGGTGGTGAATGCACCATTTACTTCCGCCGTCATGTAAAAGCGAAACGTATCACCCAACTTCCAGTTGTAGACGAGGTGGCTGTGGCCACCGGTGCCCTCGTTGCCAAACGAGTCAGCGACGACTCCAGGGCCCTTCGCGAGAAGCGTAACCCTATTTTCCGAGCCCACTTTGTTGCGGTCAACGGCCTCGTTTCCTGCATCCCAAACGCTGAAAATGATGCGACGTTCGGTGGGTGAATTCACCTGCATCCCGAAATAGCCCCGATGCCAGCCGCACACTTCATAGTACGTATGGATAGGGTCTGTCTCGGGAGTGCACTCATTGTAGAAACCAGCCACTTGCTGATCACGCGTTGTTGGATAACCAAGGTGGATGCTCGCGCAATTTCGACGTTCCTTGTAGTTGAAATGCGCACCGGCGGTGGCGGGTCCATTTAGGATCAGCGCGACGACTTGCGGAACGGAGCGCTTACCGGAAGAGGGCCCGCCCCCACTACTGCTCAGCGCAAACGAAACGAACTGCTCTTTCTTCGAAGCAAATGTCCGGCAGGCGATATCGACGGCTTTGCCATCCAGTGATGCTGGAACCCGAACTTCCTGACGTTGCCCGTTGACCACAAACACCAGTCTGGAGTCGCTCCCAGTGGCTGGAATGACGCGTAAAGTCATCTGGCAGTCCCCCTTTGCAAGCTTGCCAAACCAGGTCAGCGTTTGCGCGGGATTCGTCAGTGCCGTCGGCTGATTTTCTCGAATTTCCAATCCATACGGATCAGGAGTGACGTACGCAGTATGAACAGGGATGACGAGGGGAGTAACTTGCCGATGGAACATTCCATCAGAATACACCTCACGCCTTATCTGTCGCCTCTGTGAGCTCGACTATCCAGATTGTTTTCGATGTGTTATCCCAGTCCACATCCAAAAAATGATGGTCTATATGAAAGAGGTCGTGTTCCCAAAGCCCCAGCGCATCCAGCGCCTGAGGACGTATTGGGTCGGCAATCAGTATCGGGACCCCGCGCTTGGTAAACATTGGGAGGAGATTCTTTAGGTATGGATGCATGGAACGTTCATATAAAATGTCCGTTCCAATCACGATGTCAATGGTTTCAATGAGTGATACCGGGAAGTCCCGCCAGTCGCCGATACACGCTACCGTTTCAACACCGTTGAGGTTCGCATTGCGGGATGACAGCTCAAGCGCGCCATCGAGGTAATCGGTCTGCGTGACCATCCCGCCAGCAATCGCCGCAGCGACGCCCGCCATCCCGACGCCACACCCAAGCTCGAGCACCCGCTTGCCAGCGAAGCGATGGGCGTGCTTCAAAATGAACGTTGACAACCCGATGGCACTGGGCCAGAGCATCCAGCCATACGGGAAGTGATCCAGGTCATGTTGTGTTTTGACCAAATCGATCAGTGCATCCTGATCGATCACAGCTTCGACTTTCAGTTCCCGGTCGCCGATGGCAATCCCGGTGATGGTGGTTGGCCAACGGAACATGACCCACGAAATTATCACATGTCCGTGAACACCTGCTTGTCGCAGGCAAGCGCTACTCGGCTAGAAGACGTTCCAGCACCGGCTGCACGCGATCATGCACAGCCTGATTTGCGTAGCCGCACCATGAGACATCGGCACGGATGTCGAGCGGTGCACTGAGGCGCTTCCCGTGTTCATCCACGACAATCACGCCGGCTTCGCGGGCGATCAGTTCGACACAAATGTCATAGGGGTGACAAACGAGCTTTGGCGGCAATCCAAGTTTCTTGAAGAACACCGGCCGTAGATCGGCTGTAAAGCGGTCATGCCCGACCATCAGCTCATATAACTGGCCGCCCGTGGTCATGTATTGATCATCAAACACCAATGGATTTTCATCGGCGTTTGGCGCGACCTCAGCGAGGAGTTGCTCTTCAAACTCGGCCATCGCAGCCTTCCCAGGAGGAAAGAACTTTGCGATAGAGCTAAAGCCATGAGAGAGCGTCTCTTCCTGGCTCGGCCGTATTTGTGCATCCTGCTCGCTGCCATCATGAAGGTTGCGAACCCTACGGAATGCTCCCTCCCCCTGGATAGCCCAGAGCTGATCGGCGAGGAGCGCGCGGCTTGTAGGGAGCTCGGTCATCATGGCGACTTCGATGTCAACTAAGGTTGTGTCGCGACCTTTGTTAGGTGCGATTCCACTGAGTGCCCAACTGGAGCGTTTGTTGAACATCAGGTTACGCGTGCCATCGATAGGATCGAAAATCAGCAGGAAGCGCGCATCTTCTTCACGTGCATCATGGGGAAAGACTTTCCACCCTGCATCTTCAACACCTTCGGAAATAAGTACAAGCGGGCCTTCCGCGGCCGCCCACTCTTCGCAGTACGCATCGATGATGTCTTCCGCAATCGTATCAATGGCGTAAATGGTGTCTCCGCCGCGAACATCCGCAACCGCTGACAGGTCATCCACAGTCGACTTCACATCCGCAGCCGTCAATGCAGCTAAAAGTGCCTTTTGCAGCTGGTCATGTAGTCTGTGAAGATGGTCCACAAGTGCCTGTCGGTTGTTTAGCAAGGTTTTATAACTCCGGTCGATGGTGTATCAAGTGATACACGTTTCACATAAAAATCATCCACCAGGCTCTTCTGCACCGCCGATGTTTGCATCGACAATCGATAGATAATGCAAGCAGGGTTCACTTGTAGCAGTCATGCCGGGCACGATAACGGATAACGTTTCACCAATTTGCCAGCAGGTAATCGGGACAGAAACCAATCGCTCCGGATAACATCGGAATATTGGAAAACACTGGCGATTTGCGACTCTACGCAGTTGTAGCAGTCCCGCCATGCAAATGGAGCTTAGGATGACATCTTCTGCGAAAACTGCCCTACTATTTGTCGGCACTTACACGACCAATAATGACTCGGAAGGTATTTACACTTACCGCTTCGACCTAGAAAGTGGTTCCCTCAAAAAGCTGCATTCCGGACCAAAGACAGCCAGTCCATCCTTTTTGGCGACGAACGCAGCAGGCACCGTTCTCTACGCAGTAAATGAAACGGAAACGGGAGAAGTGACTTCATTTACCGTCGATCCTGCGGACGCATCCCTGACCGTGCAGTCAACACAAAAGTCCATGGGTGTTCACCCGTGTCACATTGTTCTGGATCGTGCAGGCAAGAATGTCCTCATCGCGAACTACACCAGCGGAACAGCGACATCACTTGGTCTTGCAACAGATGGAAGCCTCAAGGTTGGGACGACTGTACAGCAGCGTGGAACCGGCCCGGACAAGGCGCGCCAGGAAGCAGCACATGCGCACTCCGCAAATGTCGATCCCAGTGGCAAGTGGGTTTTAGTCGCTGACCTCGGTGCGGACAAAGTCTTTGTTTATTCGCAAAACAACAGCGGTGCACTAGTCCCACACATGGACAAAACGATTTCCCTCAAGGCTGGCTGCGGTCCGCGGCATTTGTCATTCCATCCAAATGGCAAGTACGTCTACGTTATCGGTGAGCTGAACAACACGGTGACATCGTTTGCATGGGATGCACGCACCGGCACAGCAAAACAGGTTTCCAGCTGTCCGACGATTCCGACGGGGTTTACCGGCAAGAGCTACTGTGCAGATATCCATGTGCATCCGAATGGCCGCTTTGTCTATGGTTCCAACCGTGGGCACGACTCGATTGCGATTATGAAGACGGATGGTAAGACTGGTGCGATTGCACTTTCCGGCACGGAATCTGTGCGTGGAAAATGGCCACGTAACTTTGCGATTGCGCCAGGCGGACAGTTTCTCTTGGTTGCCGGTCAGAACTCAAACCACATTTCAGTCTTCAAGATTGATCAGATCACAGGAAATTTGACAGCGACTGGAACGGACATTTCAGTACCAGCTCCGGTTTGTCTGCTCTTCGCAGGTGGGAAGTAGATGCGGACATCCCTTTGTGGTGCAGGTCTGGGTGCAGCCCGTCTTTCGTTTTTTGATTTCGCAGAGCTGGCATCCGCTACCGGGTTCGATGGCTTTGACTTCGGCGCGCAGGGCGCTTTGGATGCGATTAATGACATCGGCCTTGCGGGCGTAAAGTCACGGCTAGCCGAGCTAAACGTTGTTCCTGCGGTGTTTGGCCTCGATGTTGAGTGGCGTGGCTCGGATGAAAAGTTTGAAGAGGGCATGGTTGGCTTTGCTGAGCGTGTCGCAGCAGCGGCTTCGGTTGGGAGTGATCGTTGTTGTACGTGGATTCCTCCGGCAAGTGATGTGACAACCGACGAATGGACATCCAGAACGGTGACTCGATTCAAGCGCATCATGGCGGTCCTGAATGCACACGGTGTCCGTCTGGGTCTAGAATTTGTTGGCCCGCATCATTTGCGTGCCGGCGGCGCAAACGCGATGGGTAAACAACCAACGCTTTGGACATTGGAGCAAACCTTGGCGCTGATTGATGCGATTGGACCAGAGGGCTTGGGCCTCCTTGTGGACAGCTATCATTTGGATACGACATCCACGGATGCCGATGCGCTCCTCCCACTTGGGGATGCTTTGGTTGTACATGCGCATATCAATGATGCTGGAAGCGATACGACGGCGGAGACGGCTCTCGATGGCAACCGGGTGCTTCCCGGCGCGGGGAGGCTGCCACTACAGCACTATGTGGATGTCCTAAAGGCTATTGGTTACACGGGCTTTCTCTGCTGCGAGGTGCTGACGCCAACACCACTTGGGCCAACGCCTGCCGATGCAGCCACCAATATCCGGGAAAGCCTGCGTAAGCTTGGTGTTTAATGGCAGGCGGGTGAATACTCAGTCGCCACCGAATTTGACATCTTCTGTTAAACTATTGCGAATCTGACGAGGGAGTCCTTCTAATGTCGAAAAATCTACGGACGCGTGTGCTTCTCGGAGCCATGATGTTCTTCCAGTATGCTGCGTGGGGTGCCTGGGCCCCGGTTTTGGGTGCCACACTGGGTAGCCCGGATGGCATTTTCAAGGCACCTGGTGCCGCAATTGGTGCCATTTTCGGAATCCTGTGGCTTGCCTGTATTGTTGTCCCTTTTGTGGGTGGCCAGCTGGTTGACCGCAAGGTTCCTGGTCAAATCTTCATGGGCGTGGCAGGAATCATCTGTGCTGGTTCTGCATATGTGATGTCAACTCAGACGCAGGTAGGAGACATGATTGGGGGCTTGATTCCAGTCAGTGGCCTAGGTCTTTGGCTTGTCATCTGGTCCATTGCCTTCGCACCGACGATTGGTATCGGAAACTCCATTACCCTTCATCACCTCGGTCAAGAAGAAGGCTCCACAGAAGCTGACCGCGAAAAGGCGTTCTCCATCATCCGCACAATGGGTACGATTGGCTGGGTTGTTGTTGCATTTGCTGTGATGTGGGCTAAGGAAAACCTGAAGTCGATTCCGGTGTCGGAAATGACTATCTCCACAGGCGCTGCTATCCTCTGGGCAATCGCATCCTTCCTGGTCCCCCACACACCTCCGAAGACAGATGCACCAGACCCATGGGCATTCTTGAAGGCATTTGACCTCTTCAAGAAGGTTCCTGGCTTCACAGCATTCATTCTGATCTCGCTGGTGGCATCGGCGGAATTCCAATTCTTCTACACCTTGTCCGGGCAGTTCCTTGGCAGCCTCGGTGTGCCTGAATCGCAGATTGCTCCATACAAAGCGACGAGCCAGATTGCAGAAGTCATCTCGCTTGCTGTATTGCTCCCGATAGCGATCCGCAAGTTTGGGATGCGTACGACACTTGTCGTTGGAACACTGGCTTGGGCGTTGCGCTACTTCATCTTTGCTACCAAGCTTGTAACTCCGGTTGTGTTGTCCCTCTCCCTCCATGGAATCGGCTTCGCATTCGTCTTCGTCACCAGCTACTTCTACATCGACCGTGTTGCTCCAAAGGACATCCGTGGATCCGCTCAGTCGCTGTTTACACTGGTCACCCTTGGTATCGGTAACTACCTTGGCTCTATCCTTTCCGGAAAGCTACAGGATGGCTTTACCACCGTTGTCAATGGCGAAAACGTGGTCAACTGGCCGATGATCTTTATCGTCCCAGCGGTCCTGACACTGCTTTCTGCTATCGGCTTCCAGATCTTCTTCAAGGAGCCTAAGATTGCAGATGGTGAGGAAATCAAGCTCGCTCACTAACCTGCTTGCATCCATCCTTGCGGATGCGACTTCTGACACCCCGGTGGCTTTCATCGGGGTGTTTTTTGTGCCACACTGTTTGCCGTGACTCCCGCATCCAAGCTATCGCTCCTGACCTGGTTTGATGTCCATCAACGCGAAATGCCGTGGAGATTGACCAAGGATCCGTATGCGATATGGGTTTCAGAAATGATGCTCCAACAAACGCAGGTGGTGACAGCAACACCGTATTGGCTACGGTGGATGGAGCGGTTTCCAACGGTGGCTGCACTCGCGAATGCTCCTCTCGATGATGTCCTGATGCACTGGCAGGGGCTTGGATACTACGCCCGGGCCAGGAATATGCACAAAGCAGCATCGGTTGTGTTATCGCAGCATAGTGGTGTTTTTCCAACATCCTATGATGACCTTCTTGCGCTCCCTGGGGTCGGTCCGTACACAGCAGCGGCTGTTTCATCCATAAGCTCTGATGCTCACCGTGCCGTCGTCGATGCCAACGTGATTCGGGTTTTGTGCCGCCATGACGGGATTGAGGAAAATCCCAAGCTGCCTGCGATACAAGTGCGGCTACAAACCATCGCAGATGCTAATCTTGACCTAGCAAGACCCGGTGATTTCAATCAGGCGATGATGGAGCTCGGAGCGACGCTTTGTACCCCGAAGAGCCCATTCTGTGACCGCTGTCCAATAGGGAATGATTGCACCGCAAAGAAGAGCGGAGCACCCGAGCGGTATCCATTACCGACAGAGAAGCCAAAGGCGATTCGCCGTACGGATGTCATCTTAATTCCAATGTGTGATGGCAAGACATTTACGGAGCAGCTCCCGCAGGATGGACTCTGGGGTGGACTGTACAGCTTTCCAAGAGCGGTTGTGATGGACAGCGAATCCGTAATCGAAGTTGCCAGCAGGCTGGCATCCGCTGTGCTTGGAACCGGTACGTGGCAACCGCGTGAGCTCGGACGCATACGTCACGCCGTCACGGTGTACAGCGTTGATTTGATAGCATTTGTTGTGGAGGCATCCAGTAGTCCGTGCAATCAGGATGGTTGGAAAAGCCTCTCGGATGTCGACAACTACCCGATGCCAAATCCACAGGCCAAGCTCTGGGCTAAGCACAAGCAGTCATTGATGAGCGGCTCTTTGCCGGTTTCTCAACCGGCATTGGACCTTTAGACCACTGATTACTTACGTTTTCGTGTGGGCATCATTGGCTTGAGTGTACGGGTAGCCATGAACTGCTCCTTGTCATACGCTTCGAGCCAGTTCTCCACCCAGCTTACGCCTACATCTTCGATGACTTTCTGGACGCAAAGAAACTGCTTGGCTTCATCAACAGTGATTTCGTTATCATCTGCGACAGTTGTCGCCATTTTCTCCATCACTGCCTGGGTTGTTTCTGTTTGTGTGTTCATCCAGGCATCCCAGTGTTTGATGGTCTCTTCCGGGGTCATGTAGAGACGTGCAAATCGCTCCAGCGCTGTTTCATCAGCATCAAATTCAGTAGCATCCATAGTGCAATTGTACGGTGCGAATTAGAAAAGCGATGCGGATTTTAGTGCAAGGGCGACCAATCCAATGAGAACCAGTATCCCTAGTAGGATTAATCGTGCGGGCCAGTTTGACTTGAGATTGCCTTTGTAAGCACTGACAAACTTGTACATCGCAGCATCCGCAGCCCGATTGACTTTGTCATCGGAGTTGGCCTCCAGTTCAACCTTGATGCTGCCTGGTTTACGACCGGGTTTCCACGTGACGATAATTCGTGCGACCCAACCTTCGATAGGAATCGTTCCGGTCAGACGTCCTGAGACATCGAACTCCTGCACTTTGCCTATTCGTTGCAAGGTGTGTCTGCAACGTTCAGCAACAGCAGAACTTTCTCCTGTCGTGGAAAAGTCGAGGTAACGGCTCATTTACAGGCTCAGATTATTCCGTACTCGAGGTTTCGGCAAACATCGTGACGTTCCAAAGTGATAATAATCGTCGTAATGAGACTAATGGAAGTCCGATGACATTGCTGGGATCACCCTCAATGGATGCAACAAAAGCCATCGCTTGGTCCTGCATCCCGTAGCCACCGGCCTTATCAAACGGTGAGCCGGTCGCCACATATGCCATCATTTGCTCATCCGGGATATCTGCAAATGTCACCTTTGTTGTTGCTACCTCGGAGAGCACACGATGCGGATTCGCTGTGGAGTCAACGAGAACGATTGCAGAGTGAACCGTGTGCGTTCGCCCTGAAAGATGCTTGAGCATCCGCACTGCATCATCGACACTGTTAGGTTTCCCGAGAATCTGTCCATCGGGACATACAACATCGGTATCAACACCGATCACAATTCCCGGATGTAAGTTGGCAACGGCAGCCGCTTTTCCATGTGCAGCAGCTTCCACGTACACCAGCGGGTCTTTGATATGCCCGAGGCTTGCTTCATCAAAGTCACTGACAATGACGACCGGATCAATACCAAGATAACGAATTAGTTCCTGCCGACGTGGACTGGCGGATGCCAGATAGAGCCTCGGCATTAGTTTGTCGGGTCAGCAGCAGGAGATTGCGTGTTTAGACTATCGGAATCACCTTGGCTACCGGAATCGGAACCGGCGTGTTCTCTTTCCAGCTCCATGACACGTTTCTCAAGCTCGGTCATTTTGTCATCGGATGGCTCTTCGGTTCTCGCCGCAGCAGAAAAGACATCGGCAACCGTAGGCCGTTGTCGAATCACGCCAAGAATACGGTCTCGAATCGGACGTCCCTTTTCTTCGAGGGTCTCAACGAACTGCGGAGCATCCGCAATCACGTGGCGGATTCGATTATCGAGATCACCTGCCACTTGTTCAAGCTTTTCTATAGCAGCAACACCCGCTCCAAGAGTAACGTCTGCAATACGTTCTACGCTTGGGGGGCGGATGCCACCTGGTTGGTTATTGTTATCGCTTGACATGTGACCTGCTCCCTATTCAGCCGGCGCATAGACATCGCGCTTCAGCACACCTATATACGGGAGATTCCTATACTGCTGGTTCCAATCAAGACCATAGCCGACCACAAAATAATCCGGAATTGTAAAGCCTACGTAGTTGGCTTCAACTTTACCTTCGCGACGTGCTGGTTTATCCAACATCGTAATCACACGGAGACTGGCCGGTGCACGCTGGCGTAGATTACGAAGGACGTAGGAGAGGGTTAATCCGGTATCGATGACATCCTCAACGACGATAACATGACGCCCCTCAATGGACTCATCCAAATCTTTAGTCAATCTGGCTTCACCACTTGACTGCGTACCGCAATAGCTTGAGACCCCTAGTAAATCGACGGTAAGGGGCAGATCGATCTTTCGCATCAGGTCCGCCAAAAATGGGATGGAGCCTTTGACGATAGTTACGAGGTGTGGTTGTCGCCCCTGATAGTCACGGGTGATTTCAGCACCCAGCTCAGAAACCCTTGCATTGATGTCATCCGCGCTGAACAGGACGCTCTCGATATCGTGATCCATGAAACCCATCTCGTTTCCCCCGAGTCAATATCCCAGGTGACCCCGGAAGTGTGACGCGAATTTCGTACTTGTTATACGTCATTTGAAGCGATGACTTATGCGTAACGTGAATTCTAACCACCATAGAAAAAAAGTGTGTTCATTTTGTAATATTTGCCTAAATTCATACGATTAGTAATCAGGTGCTGCATCGATACATTCAAGTCATCTGAATGGAGCAGATTCAGGTCACAGTCATCGGTCTCGATGGTTCGCTGTTAGAATGTGGAAGAGGATAGTCGTATGGATGTAAGGGAAAGAATCGAATGGCTACGCAATGAGATTGCCCGGCATAACAAGCTGTATTACATTCATGATTCTCCCACCATTTCAGATGCAGAATATGATCGCTTGCTCCACGAGTTGGCCGACCTAGAGACTAAGTACCCGGATTTTGTAACCGACGAATCTCCAACCCAGCGTGTGGGTGCTCCTTTGAGTGGTGGTTTCGCTGAAGTGACTCACGGTCGCCCAATGTTGTCGCTTTCAAACGCATTCAGCGCAACAGACCTGACAGACTTTGATACGCGCGTCAAGCGCTTTCTCGAACTGGACATGGCGGATGAAGTCGAATATTGCTGTGAATTAAAGTTGGATGGTCTTGCGGTAAGCCTTACCTACACTAAAGGAATATTGACCCGCGCTGCAACCCGGGGCGATGGATCTACCGGCGAAGACATCACTCTAAACGTACGTACCATCAGAAGTGTTCCACTCCGCCTTACGGTGGATGATGCACCAGAGCTGATTGAGATCAGAGGTGAGGTGTATCTGCCACATCACGAATTCAAGCGAATCAACGATTTGCGGGATGCTGCTGGAGAAGCGACATTTGCTAACCCCCGCAATGCAGCGGCTGGCTCATTGCGTCAGCAGGATCCAAAGATCACTGCCGACCGTCGACTATCGGCAGCCTTTTATGGTGTTGGAGAGACATCCGGAACAGAGCCGGCCTCGCAGATCGCCTTGCTGAGTTGGCTCCGGGCAGCTGGACTTCACACAGATGGAAACGTACAGCTGTGTAAGGGAATCGGTGATGTCATCGCATACATCGAAAAGTGGGAAGAACTACGTAGCAGTCTTCCTTATGACACCGATGGCATGGTTGTAAAGGTAAACGATGCCGACATGCAGCGCCGCCTCGGTGCCGTAGCGCGTGCTCCTCGATGGGCGATTGCATACAAATATCCAGCTCAGCAGGTGGAGACGGTAGTTGAAGACATTTTGGTTCAGGTTGGACGAACAGGTGCGGTTACCCCGCTCGCAAAACTTAGGCCAGTTATCTGTGCGGGAGTCACCGTCAGCCGTGCGACGTTACACAACCAGAGTGAGATCGACCGTAAGGATGTTCGGATTGGCGACACGGTAGTCATCCAGCGCGCAGGCGAAGTCATTCCTGAGGTTGTTTCGGTTATTGTGTCTCGCCGTCCAGAGTCATCCGTTCCGTATGTTATTCCAGCCATGTGCCCAAGCTGTGGGACAGAGTTAGTCCGCCCGGATGGCGAGGCAGTGATCCGGTGTCCGAATGTAGCTGAGTGTCCGGCACAACTTCAGACTAGGCTGGAGCACTTTGTCAGCAGGCTGGCATTCAATATTGATGGTCTGGGTGGCGAGCGTCTTGCCCAGATGATCGATGCTGGAATCGTGACATGTGCTGCGGACATCTTTCGTATCACACCCGAACAACTTTTGAGATTAGACCGAATGGGTGCAAAACTGGTTGATAATCTAACAGCCGGAATTGATGCCAGCAGAAATATCAGCCTCGCACGATTCATCTATGCGCTTGGAATACGGCACATTGGAGAACGTGCATCGGAAATTCTAGCAAATCACTTCGTAACGCTTGATGCTATCCGGGGTGCAACAGTTGATGAGCTGATCAAAGTACATGAGATCGGGCTTAGCACAGCCGAGTCTGTAACGGATTGGTTTTCGAGGCATCAATCCAGCATCGATGACATCCTGTCGGCTGGCGTTCGCGTTGAGGATGCAACGGGTCCTGTTTCGCGGGATATCCTCACGGGGCAGGTTTATGTCTTTACGGGAGCACTGGAGCATCTCACAAGAGAGAGCGCTGAGGCACTTGTACGTTCTCTCGGAGGAACGGCTACAGGTTCCGTTAGCAAGAAAACAACATTCGTCGTGGCAGGTCCGGGTGCAGGCTCCAAGCTTGCGAAAGCGGAGTCACTCGGTATTCCGGTGATTGACGAGGCTACATTTATCGGCAGCCTGCCTGATGACGTCATCGAGAGATTGTGACTGTTGCCAGATGATCCCCGAATCGGCTGTGGGCTGAGAGATCATCTCTTAAGCTGCATTTTTAACTGATGCAGCCGCAGGTATCACAGGAGTGACGATTCGTTTTCCTGCTTTGCTCTCATACATTGCGCAATCCGCGTGGTGCAAAAGCGATTCGAGGTCGGTGCCGTGATCAGGAAACATCGCGATTCCAATACTGGCCGATATAGACACACGTTGCGTTGTCTCACCGATATGGGTGAGTGACATTTCAGAGATGGCTGCACTTAGTCGCTGGGCGATGTGTTTTGCCGATGTCTTGTCGGTATCCGGCAAAAGCACGACAAACTCATCTCCGGCGTATCGTGCAACGACATCCTTATCGCGTAGGACGGAATCGACGGTGTTACCAAGCGACTTGAGAACTTCATTCCCAAAGACGTGTCCGTACGAATCATTGATTTTCTTAAAGTTGTCCAAATCCAACATCAGGATGGAGAACGGAACGCTGGATGCTTCGGCACGCACTACGGCTCTCTCGACGACTGTGGTTAGGTATCGGGCGTTTCTAAGTCCCGTTAGCACATCGGTGATTGCTGATTCGCGATGTTCTTCTAATTCATTTGCATTATCGATACCTCGGGCAACAAACCCGCCGACATTCGTCAGGATGCGAAGGTCTTCATCATCAAATCCACCAACGCGCTGATGATAGAGGTTGATAGTGCCGACCACTCGTCCGTTCACTTCCATCGGTGCAACCATGGCTGTGCGTGGCACAAACCAGGCTGCGGTTGCCGCCTGCAGCATTAAGTCTGTGGAATCGTAATCCCCGACGTAACCGACACCGGATTCAATCGTTGTGAATGTCGGTCCGGTTTTGCGGTCAATGCGTGCGGCGTTGAAGAAGTCTGCGTTCATACCACTTACGCTAACGGCACGTGCGATGCTTCCTGACCTAAGAATGATGGCACATGTGTCCGCCTGGAAGAGAATACGGATTCTTTCGGCAACCATGTCTGTCGTTTCTCGGACATCCCGGATTGTGGACAGCACTTGGGACACTTCAAAAATGGTGGTGTATTCGAAGGATGCCCGATTGATTGCGGTTGCGACTTCTGTAGATACGGCATCGGGTCGAACGGTAACTGCCGCAAGGCTGGGGTTCTCGATGATTACTTGTTCAAAGGCAGCAACGACGCTGGGATCAAAGTGGGTTCCAGTTGAGTCCTGGATATGCAGAAGGGCTCGCTCGTGGGTCCAGCCCTCCCGGTACGGTCGGTCAGACGTAAGCGCATCGTAGACATCCGCAACCGCAAGGATTCGACCTCCGAGGGGGATGTCCTGTCCGACGAGTCCATCCGGATAACCGCTTCCATCCCACTTTTCGTGGTGATGCTTTACCACACCCATCACGGGTCCTGGAAAATTCACGGGTTCCAATATGCGGGCACCGATTTCGGCGTGTTTCTTGACGAGAGTAAACTCATCGTCCGTGAGGCGGCCAGGCTTATTCAGAATGTGTTCAGGGATGCCGAGCTTGCCGACATCATGAAGAGCAGCACCAATCTCGATTGCTTGAACATCGGCGTCAGACAGGCCGAGGCGCCTGGCTATTGCCACTGCCAACTTACGGACGCGGCCGATGTGCTCCTGTGTATATCTGTCTTTAGCATCGATTGCGAGAGCAAATGCCTCGACCGTCGATTTGAGGAGTGTTTCAAGTGCATCGTTACGTTCAACAAGCTCACGCTTCAGCTTTTGTTCGCGTAGTACGAGCATGCCAATCGGCGCAGCGATGACGACAAGAGGCAACACGACTTCATAGCGCCCCCCTGAAAGGTGCAAGCCGATGCGTATCGCAGCGACGATAGCGGCTCCAGCAAGGTAGCCGGGAAGTGTGGAGTAGAGGTCCTTCAGGATGGTGAGGAAGCGTGAACCAGAGGAGGCGGACTGGACTGCGGCGAGGAGGAGGACTGAGATGAAGTGGTGGATTACACTCACCCCAAACGATAACGTTAAGAATGCTAGCACGTCGGTCGCAGATCCCAAACCTGTAAGTTTACTTTGACAAATCCACGACCAAGTTAGTGCAATTATAGATGATGCAGAGTTAAAGGTTCGCTCTAAGCCCTTCCACTTATTATTTATTGCCTGTAACCCACCCACTAATGCGACATAGTAAAGAATCTGACCAGCCGGCAAGATTGAGACAGCAAGAATCTGGAGAATAAAAGATGAGCTAAGTTTAAAACTGCTTCGACCGAAACCTGCAAGCGATACCGAAACGTACTTTGTACGTGCGATTTGCGTGACAATTATGAGCGCGAGGGTGATAAGTGATATTGGTTGTCGGTTTGAAATGCCATTTTCAAAGTAGAGGGCACCATAACTCAGAGCACCTATTAGCGCAATCGCAAAAACAGTTAGCTTGGACCTCATTATATTTGATTGTTGGCAAAATGGATCCGATTCTTTCAACAAAAAAACTACGAGAATCCTCGTAGTTTTCGATATTACCAAATATGGGTGTTAGCCGGCACCAGTTGTTGACCATACTAAATCGCGCATTATATTTGTCTCCATCAATACCACTACACGGATTTTCACAATAATCCGTCGTTTTAATTATTTTCGCGTTTTTCGCGCCGGGTTTTCCACCACGGGCACTAAGTATAACTAACAGGTTTTGGTGTGTCAAGTAAAAAGTTACTGTTGAAAATACGGGGACTTGAATTTGTAATCAGGAACGTGAAAATGTCCATATCAAGGTAAACCCGCGGACCTCCGAATATCCGATTATTACGGAGTGATACGGCATGTACTCAACCATCTACACACAGACATCACAGGCAGCGATTGCAAACAACACACCGGTGACGATCTCTGCCCAGGCCCAGATTAATCAGATTCTGATGGATGCCGTAAACGCAGGTGCCAGCGACATCCACATATCAGCTGGACTCCCACCGATGATCAGGCAGGATGGAACACTACATCCGGTCGGAACTACATTGCTGTCCCCCGATGAAGCAAAACAGCTTGTTGAGGCTCTGTTAGCAACGGACCAAAAGAGTCGGATGCACCGTACAAAAGATGCTGACTTCACATATGTCATCGATGACTTTGGACGATTCCGCGTAAATGCCTATCAGCAACGGGGAACCTTCGCCGCTGCAATCCGCCCGATACCAGCCCACATCCCAAGTATTGAAAGTTTAAGATTGCCGCCAATACTCAGCGACCTTACCAGGTGCCACGCGGGCCTTATCCTAGTCACCGGCGCAACGGGTTCAGGAAAGTCAACGACGATTGCTGCGATGGTTGATCACATCAACAGGGAACGTGCAGTACATATTCTCACACTCGAGGACCCAATCGAATACACATTTCAAAATCGTCGCGCGATGGTCAATCAGCGCGAGATAGGTGCAGATTCTGCAGATTTTCAAAGTGCAATGCGAAGCGCTCTTCGCGAGGACCCGGATGTCATCGTTGTCGGGGAGCTCCGTGATCTGGAAACTATGCGGGCTGCACTCACCCTGGCTGAAACCGGACACTTGGTGTTTGCTACACTCCACACAAGAAGCGCACCTAGCACCGTAGACCGCTTTATAGATGCCTTTCCAGCAGAACAACAAAACCAAGTCAGAACGCAGCTGGCCGGATCCCTGCAGGCTGTCATCTCCCAACAACTCATCCGCAAAGTTAGTGGCGGGCGAATCGCAGGCATAGAAATCCTGACTGCGACCGCCGCCGTAAGGTCACTGATTAGGGAAGGCAAAACACATCAACTCGCAAATGCAATCGAAACCGGGGCAGAAGCGGGAATGATCAGTATGGACCGGGTCCTGTCAGATCTTGTGAAACAAGGATTTATCAGCAACTCAGATGCACTCGAACGTGCAATCGATCGAGAATCTCTCCAAAGATATCTGCGAGTGCAAAGCGTCTATAGTCAATCATCCAAGGCAGCCTAAGCGATGCCTTCTTTTCAATACAATGCTGTCGATGCAGCTGGGAGAACGATTCGGGCACAAATAGATGCTGATACCCTTGGCGCTGCCGTTCAACGGCTTCAACATCAGGGACTCCACATCCTCGAAGTCAAACCTGGCAGCGCACGCGTACAAAACAAGTCTGCAACTACGGCACGCCCAAAGCTTGAAGCTCTGGTCATATTCTCACGGCAGTTTGCGGTGATGATCGATGCTGGACTTCCGGTTCTCCGCTGTCTCGATGTCCTGTCATCACAGACAAAGGACCCCGCTCTACTCCGCGCCCAGCTCGCCGTCATCGCCGAAATCGAATCCGGCAAGCCCCTCGCCGCAGCCCTAAATAATCAGCCACAATGCTTTACAGAGCTCTACGTATCAATGGTCAGAGCTGCAGAAGCCGGAGGCATCCTTGATACAATCCTCGACCGGCTAGCAACCTTTCTTGAAAAAGAACTGGAAATCAGAAACAAAGTCAAAGCCGCTCTCACCTATCCAGCACTGGTTCTCCTGTTTGCCACGGTGATGCTAAACGCGATGTTCATCATCGTCCTACCCACATTCTCAAACATATTCGCTGACCTCGATGTCCCCTTACCAACACTAACCGCAATCCTGTTCGGGCTCGCTCACGTGATGCGTACCTATTGGTATGTCCACATCGCTGTTCCAATCATCGCTATCGCGATAGGAAAAAAGTGGATATCCACTCCCAAAGGGCGTCTCGCGCGCGACACCATCCTTCTCAAACTTCCAATCATTGGCGAAGTTATACAAAAAATCGCACTGGCACGGTTTGCCAGAACACTTGGCACCCTGCTCTCAAGCGGTGTCCCGCTTCTTCAAACCATCGAAATCGTCTCAGCAACCGCAGGCAACACCGTCCTTGCAAACGCCATCAATGGATGCAGCCGCCAAATCCAAAATGGCCGACGCCTCGTTGAGCCGCTACAGGAAAGTCCATGGTTTCCCCCAATGCTGACAAACATGGTCGAAGTTGGTGAAGAAACCGGACGTTTGGCAGAAATGCTCGAAAAAGTAGCTGACTTCTATGAAAGCGAAGTGGATGCAACCGTCAAAGGACTGACATCACTTCTGGAACCAATCCTAATCATGTTTCTTGGAATTGTCGTCGGTGGAATTGTCTTATGTGTCATGGTGCCTATGTTTCAACTCATCTCCATTCTGGGTGGATAGTTCAACACCGGAATCCCTTGGCTTTCCCTAGTTTGACATTGAACACGGTTACACCGCTGGGATATACTTGGTAGTGGTATTAATCCCGCAGCGACCGGAATTCCGATAGCAATTGCAATGCTATGGCGGAATCCAAGCGGTGTGGAACACCGCACTTCTCACATTAAGGACGCACCCTGTATGGCACTGGACGGCACAATTGACGAGTTGAAGGCGCGCATCGCGCATCTGGAAATTGAACTCAGTCAACGCAATAAAATCATCCAAGATCTAAACCGTCGTGTACAGGAATCCAATGATTCAGCACAGCCGACGCCTGAAATCAACGAGATTGAAGAGACTCTTCGGCGGCTGATGACACGTATCGGGATGATTGTCCAAGGCACAAAGTGTCTTTTGATGGTCCATGATCCTGAGTCAAATGACCTTATCGCCGAGCGCCCAGCCCTCGGATTGGATGAATCTAACCTCGATGCCTTGCGTATTGCGGCAACCGATGGCCTCTCCGGACATGTCTTCACATCTGGTGCGCCAGCGATCATGTACGATGCCGTCACCGATGAGTTTGGTTCGAAGGAAATCTTTAGCCAGATTGGTGTCCGCAACGGTGTCTGTGTACCTCTGATTGTTGAAAAGCGTGATGAAGAAACCAATAAGGTTGTTGACCGCAAAACAATCGGTGTGCTTCATGTGTTCAACCAACGCTTTGGTGGCGTCTTCACCGATGAGGATGTAGCCCTACTCGAGCGGATGAGCCGTAACGCTGCCGCCGTCATCAACACAGCAACCACCTTCCGCCGCGTTGTCGAGGAAAAGCGCGAGCTGGAAGAGCAAATTAATGCGCTTTCAATCGGTTTGGTGATGATTGGCAAAAACGAGCGTGTTTCGCAAATGAACGCATCCGCGCGGCAGATACTAGGCATTGCACTTGATGAGAGCCTGCATAACCGCCCGATGGACTCCGTTGTCACTAATGAAGACGTCCTTAAATTGCTTCGTGCGGCAACTAACTCTGATACAGAAGTCACCGATGAAATCACGATTTCTGAGCCCGGGGCACCCGAAAATCTGCATACATTCCAAGTTCAATCGGCCGCAGTCAACAATGAATCCGGCGAGCGCCTTGGTACAGTTGCAATATTCAACGACATTACCGAAATCAAAAATGTCGACAAAATGAAGACAGCCTTTGTTTCGACTGTGTCACATGAACTTCGCACCCCGATGACATCCATCAAGGGATTTGTCAGCACCTTGTTGATGGACGAAGACGGCACGATGTTCGATCAAAACGACCGGATTGAGTTCTACGGCATCATCGATAAGGAATGCGACAGACTCCGTCGTCTGATCGATGACCTCCTCAACGTTTCACGTATCGAAGCTGGCGCAAGCATGCAGCTCGTGTTTGACACAGTTGACCTTCCTGAGGTCCTCAAGAAGACTATCACGATAGAAAATGGCAGCACATACAAGCGGGACACACACACACTTTCGTTTGAAATCGAACCGAATGTTCCACAGATCATCGATGCTGACCCCGACAAGTTTGAGCAGATTCTCCACAACCTGATTGGCAATGCACTGAAGTACTCCCCTGATGGCGGTGCTGTTCGCGTCAAGGCATCCATGGTGCCTGGGAATGAATTTGTACAGTTCGCGATCTCGGATGAAGGCCTCGGAATGAGTCCTGAGTTCCTGAAGAAGTTTGGCGAGAAGTTCGCCCGTGCCGATAACCGTGACACCCGCTCGATCAACGGAACGGGTATCGGAGTCTTCCTTGTGCGAAACTTTGTTGAGGGTCACGGTGGGACTATGTGGCCGGATTCCGATGGTATTGGCAAGGGAACGACAATCACGTTCACAATGCCGGTGAAACAGAGTGGCGATCAGGATACCAACCTTTCCAGCCGGGTTGCAGGCTAGCCATAAACCATGGTTTCCGTGAATGTCGATATCATCGCGCTTCCGCACGCAGCTGATATCCCTCTGCCAGAGTACGCAACGGCTGACTCTGCAGGGATGGACCTGCGGGCCGCCACCACGGAAACCATCACCTTAAAACCCGGTGAGCGAAAACTAATCCCGACGGGTATAGCAATCGCTCTCCCGCCGGGCTTCGAAGCGCAGGTGAGACCGCGGTCTGGACTGGCGCTCAAATTTGGTATCGGGATGGTGAATGCCCCTGGCACGATTGATGCCGACTATCGCGGAGAAGTAGGCGTGCTCTTGATAAACCACGGGCATGATGACTTTGTGATTAACCGCGGTGACCGTATCGCTCAGCTGGTTATTGCAAGCTATACACGGGTATCGTGGGTAAGGCAGGACGTTCTGGATGAAACAGAGCGGGGCCGTGGAGGCTTTGGGCACACTGGAAAATCCTGACGACAGGGCACCAACGCTTGCTGAAATCAATTTATGCAAGCTTCGCGGGCAGTCATCGGTTGCAATTGCCCTCGCACAGCAGCGGCTGGAGTCGATTCCTGACTGTGCCACTACGCATGCGCTCCTCGGTGAGCTCTACGAAAATGCTGGGCACAGTTCCGATGCACGCCACCATTATGCGCTTGCAGTGGATTGTGCACCGGGCAATCAGGACCACGCTAGGCGTTTAAGGCGCGTGATGTCCCAGCGGAGTGAATCCACACTCCCCGACCCGTCACGACCACAAAAAAAGTATCCAACAACAGCATCAAAAAGCGGTAAACGCAGTGGTACCAGCATAATTTCTTTGACTAGAGACTGGTATGCATCTTTACCACAACCCATCAAACTTGGTCTGCTCGCTGCAGGTGCAGTGGCGTTTACCCTTGGAGGCATCGCCGTCGGAACGTCCCTTATCAACCGCGGACCCGACCCAGCGCGTGCAAGACAGCAACCAATCTACCCGAAGTTCGATCAGCCAAGACATTCATCCAGTAGTGATGACAACGCTTCAGTATCCACTCCGACTCTGGCCGAAGGAGCAAAGGCTCCCGTTCTTGGCGCCTCTGCAGAGACATCAGCAACACCACTACCCGATGATGACCCAATCGACCTCCCGGGGACACAAAACCTCTCTTGGGATCCAGAGCGGAAACGCTTGACATTCGATGTTCAAACAGACATTCCAAAACTAGGCGTACAGGAACAACGCATCCACCTCCGACGCCTCGCACTACAATGGCTTGATAATGCGTTCACAGCCGAACCGGATGCCGCAGAAGCAGTTGTGAATCTCGTTGCTGGGGCCCCAAAAATGAAGCTTGTCACGCTCGGCGCAACACGTAGTCAAATTGAGATCGCAAGAAGCGCTGATGTGCCCACCGACAGTGCCGTCAGTATTGAAGAATGGGCGATGCCGTTCAAGAGCTGATAACACCGCCAGAAAGTCCATTCATCTCAGTCCAACAACGACTCTTGTAGCCCGTTATCTGCCCAGACTAAATCAGCGGTCGCACCCAAACCAGCGGCTAACAACACCTTTAGTGATTGAACTCCCTGAACAGGCGTTGCCTCACCACTGGTCCGCATCCCAACGCCAAACCAAAGCGTCGACAAATCGCCGGTATTTGCACAAACCAGCTGGAGGCGCTTACCAGCCACGAGGACATCTACAAACCCAGGAAACAACGGGATACTGTTCCCAAACCGGGCTGCAACACCACTGCCAGGCACTAAGCTAATCACCCCCGTAAGAACGGGGTTACCTTCATCGGATGCATCCACCTGAACCGAGACCGAATCCACAGTCCCGGGTAACAATAACTCGCCATCCCGGATGACTGTCAAGCCATCGGATTGCGGGCCACTGTAAAAAACGTAGGTCGTCGTGAGCTCTGTCGCTGCAACGCTTGCAGCGGTTGGTCTATTCATGCCCTACGCTCCCAACAAGTCGGTAATGATGACCTCATCACGGAACAAAAATCGGTTACGGTAAACAGAAATAACCGCTTCAACGGTGTCGTTACCAGCATCGATATTCACTACCAAATCAACCAACTGATCACTGACATCACGGCCATCAAGGAAAACCCGCGTTCCACGTGCATCCACAAATGGCGTAATGTTCTCAACGACAACCTCATGGAATGGAAATCGAAGCGTTATCCGGCCAGGTAGCGCATCGAATGGGACATCGGGGTTATCCATCGGACGGACAAATGCAGTCATGTCACATCCCTCCCAAATCCCGCCGTCTATAGGCTCATCGAAGTCATCCCGACCTGCGCGGATTTCGACCAGAAGTTGCTGTGCTGCCAGCTCAAAGCCATTGTTATGTAACGTGGTCGAATCCCAGTCTCCACCAGTCGCAAAGACCAAATCTGTCATCGTCTTCGACCTCCAAAGCCGCCAAATCCACCGGAACGTCGCCCGCTGCTTCCACCACCGAAGAAGCCTCCTCCACTGGAGCGCGTACTGCTTCCGAAGAACCCACCACTCGAGCGGCTACTGCTGCTACCACCGCCAAAGAAGCCACCGCCACTGGAGCGTGTGCCACTTCCGATGCTTGATGAGCCACCACCAAATGGGGCACGGGTTGAGCCGAAGCCACTGGATGGCGCAGTCGCACCGAAAGAGCCGGATCGCCCTGACCTTGATGCTCCGAAGCCGCTGCTTGGTGCGGTGGATGTGCCTCCTCCAAACGGTGCCCGGGTTGATGAGGTGCCAAAACTCCCCCCGGATGTACGGGCGCTTCCACCAAACGGCGCCCGTGTTGTTGATGAACCAAAGCTGCCACCGCCGGTACGTCCGCCCCCAAAGGATGAGCGACCTCCCGTACTTCCAAACGAGCCTCTGTTGCCGGCCGATGAACCAAAGGAGCTGCTTCCCGTTCTTCGACCAACACTATTGTAGTTAAACGATGATCGATTACCCCAGCCAACCCGGCCGACGGGATTGTTCCGGTAATACGTCGAATAACTATTCCAACCATAATATGGACGGCCACCGATATTAATGTTCAGACCAACCATCGGGGAATACATCAGACCAGGTACCCACGGTCGATAGCCGAAGTAGCCACCGTAGAAAAGCATTCCCGGGTACCACGACATTGCTACATAGTCAGACCACGTTGGTGCCAGACCCATGTAAACCGGACGTGAGTAAACATAGTTTTGCGGAAATGGATACCACTTGGCGCCCTGCGCAGCAGCATTTTCAAGACCAACACCATTAGGTACATACAGTGTCGGCGCACTGCCATCGTTGACAAAGTACATTCCAGCACCGGTTGACTTGCCAAACTTCATGACATACATATTTTGATTGGCAAACGGCACAACGATCGTCTCACCCGTGGATGCGTACAGCTGGTAGCCGCCCTGATCAAACACCGCGCGCGTAATCGCAATCTCCTGCCCCTTTGGGACATCCTGCCATTGATAAACCTCACCATTCGATGGTGCCGCGGGAGGAGGCGCACTTACCGGAGGAGCCATCACGACAGGCTTTTCCTTGTAGCACCCGGTGAGTGATCCAAGAGCAAGCACGGCAATCGTTGCCAGCATTAATTGTTGTTTCGCCATTTCAGAACCTAACTTCCGGCACACTCCGGACTTATACATCGTGTCAATTACGACAAACACACCTTGAATTGTTCCGCATCCCGTAACATCCCTGGGAACGCTTACGTACCCGTCCATGGTACGATTTTCAGAAATGGTTGTCACCCCACTTGAAATCACTACGCATTCGGCAGTCCGCCCGCGTATCGTGATGCTCTGGGTCTTTTTTCTGGTAACCATTGTTGTTGTCGGACCTACGGTTCCAGCATCCGCATTTGTTTCATGCACATGGCATCATGGCCAGCTTCCCGGTGAACATCCGGAGACGCTCAATGATTCCAAAGAGACATCGTCAGGATGCGTAGTCAGAGCCGCTGCAATGTGCATCTCTCGAGAGTCTTTCAAAAATGGTGATGACTCCGGAGTCGCTCTGCACATCCTAAGTTCAACAACTCCACAAGGGAATCTCCCTGCCGGAATCTCACTTCGCGGTCCTCCAGCAAACCGCTGACTTTGCCGACAATTCTGGGCAATGTGAACCTTGTTCAGAGTTGTAGCGCCATATCCACCTAATTTCTTCACCCGTGAGATGCGTTTTTGTCATCATGGGCTGATGTTGCATCCGAAAGTAACTTTATGAATTTTCTGCGTAAGCTGTTTGACAACAATGAGCGTGATGTTGCGCGCTACCGAAAAGTCGTCGAGAAGGTCAATGCTCTCGAACCCCAGTTTAAGGCGCTTAATGATGAGCAGCTGAAAGCCAAAACCGAAGAGTTTCGAACCCGTGTCCGCGAAGCGGTTGGGGATGATGCGCAGTATAAGACGCGCAAGGATCTGACAGAGGCATACAACAAGGCTCTGGATGACATCCTCCCTGAAGCCTTTGCCGCTTGTCGCGAGGCATCCTGGCGTCAGCTCAAAATGCGCCACTTCGATGTACAGCTCATTGGAGGAATGGTCCAACACGATGGCCGTATCTCCGAGCTACGTACCGGCGAAGGTAAAACGCTTACATCCACACTCGCAACCTACCTCAATGCCATTGCCGGTAGAGGCGTCCATGTCGTTACCGCCAACGATTACCTCGTCAAGCGTGACGCGATCTGGATGGCTCCGCTCTACGATGCCCTGGGAATGACCGTTGGTATTCTCCAGGGTCACTCTCCGGAAACCGGTGAGGGTGGTGGGACGTTTGTTTACGACCCTGAATACACGAATCCACAGGAAGATGGACTTGATGATCGCTTCAAGTTTGCGCGTCAGGTCTATGACCGCCGGGATGCCTACTCCTGCGATATCGTCTACGCAACCAGCGCGGAGCTGGGCTTCGACTATCTCCGCGACAACATGGCGCCAACCAGTAACCAGATTGTTCAACACCGCGGACATTGGTTTGCCATCATCGATGAGTGTGACTCCAACCTGATCGATGAAGCCCGTACCCCACTCATTATCTCGGGTACCGCAGAGAAGTCATCCGACCTTTACTACGTCTTTGCCCGCATCATGCCAATGCTCGAGCGGGGCGATGAGAAGAAAGACAAGTACGACACCACAACGGATGAAAAAGACTACGTAGTGGATGAGAAGCAAAAGACAGCACACTTCTCAGAACGCGGTCTTGAAAATGTCGAGAAACAGCTTCGGCGCATGGGCTTCGAAGTGGAAGATATCTCGGCGCTCGAAAATGTTCAGTATATGCAGCATGCTAACGCAGCGCTGAAGGCACACGCCGTCTTCCACCGTGACCGCGACTACGTGGTTCGCCAGGGCAAGGAAGGCAAGCCGGAAGTCTGCATCGTGGATGAGTTCACGGGACGTATCATGTTTGGCCGCCGCTGGTCAGATGGTCTTCACCAGGCTGTGGAAGCCAAAGAAGGCATTAAGATCGAGAACGAGCAGCAGACGATGGCGACCATTACCATCCAAAACTACTTCCGCCTTTACGCCAAGCTCGCCGGTATGACCGGTACCGCGAAGACCGAAGAGGATGAGTTCCGTAAGATTTACGCCCTCGATGTCGTTCAGGTTCCAACGAACAAGCCGATGATTCGTCAGGATCTCCCGGATGTCATCTATAAAACAGAAGAAGCCAAACTCCGTGGAATCGCACTGGAGATTCTCCAGATTCACTGCCGCAAGCAACCGGTTCTCGTTGGCACGCGTTCGATCGAGATGTCGGAGCGTGTCAGCGACTTCCTCACTTTCCAAAAGCTAGAGCTCCTTGGTGCGGTCACGATTTTGCGCCATGCAATCGATGAAAAGAAAAAAGAGCTTGGGGAAGACTACGGTAAGTTCGTCAGCCTCCTGATTACCAAATTCGATGACCTTTCTCTGCGAAAGCTCGAACCAGTGGCAAAGGCCGTTGGAATCTCGGTTTCGAAGATGACAGATCCTGCACTTGTCGCGAAGTTTGCAGACAGGCTGGGTCTCCCGGAAGATCAACGGGATGAGCTCCTCGAATGCCTGATGCACGGTATTCCACATAACATCCTGAATGCGAAGTTCCACGAGAATGAAGCGCGAATTATCGCAGAAGCGGGACGCCTCGGTGCCGTTACGATTGCTACAAACATGGCCGGTCGCGGTGTCGACATCCTCCTTGGTGGAACCCATATAGCAAGCGAAGCAGAGAAGGCAATCTCATCCGATGAGTCCTACCGCCGTGGTGGCCGCCGGTCCATCGCACACGTTGTGACAAAGCGGGATGCGGCAGATACGCCTGAGACGAGCGGCGTTGCGGGCGCGGGAACAACGGTGATTGGGGATGATTCCCAAACACCTGAGCAGCTCGCCGCAGAGCGAGAGGCTGTGCACAAAGCCGGTGGACTTTACATCCTTGGTACAGAGCGCCACGAAAGCCGTCGTATCGACAACCAGCTCCGTGGACGTGCCGGACGTCAGGGCGACCCAGGTTCGAGCCGTTTCCATGTGTCCCTTGAAGACTTCCTCTGGCGTGCATTTGGTGACCGCACCAACTCCATCCTGATGAAGCAATGGGAAGATGACCAATCTGTTGACATGCCAATCCTCTCAAAGATGATTGAGAATGCACAGAAGAAGGTCGAACAACACAACTTCGATGCACGTAAGCACGTCCTCGAATACGACGATGTGATGAACGTACAACGCGAGGTGATTTACTCCGAGCGTAAGCAGATTCTCGAAGGAGCTGACCTCCGCGAAACGATTCTGAGTTACCTTGGAGATGCCGTAGATGGCGCAATCACAGCAGGGATTCCGGAGGGAGTTGCTGTTGAGGACTATGACATCGATGCAATCCTTGCGCCACTGCGTGAGGTCTTCCCTATCGATGACCAGTTAGACCTCGACAGCCTTCCAGGCAAGAACCGTGGAGAGCTCGCTGACATCCTGCATAAAGCAGCTGTGGATGCCTTTGAAGCCCGTGAGGCTGAAATGGGCGCAGAACAGATGCGTGAGATTGAGCGCCAGGTTATGCGCCAGGTCATCGACCGTGAGTGGGTTGAGCATCTGCGCAACATGGACTACCTCCGCGAAGGTATCGGCCTCCGTGGTTACGCGCAGGTTGACCCGCTTGTTGCTTACAAGAAAGAAGCCCTCGAGCTCTTCAATCAGCTGCAAACGACCATCATCGCGCAAACCATGGCACAGACCTTCCGTGCACAGCTCCAGGCAGCACAGCCAAGCGAGGATGAGCTCCTCCAGATGTTGTTGAGTGGAGCATTTGGACAGTTTGAGATCTCCCAGGAAGACGCAGATTCATTGGGTGAGGACGTCTCTGAGGATGATGTCCAATCGATCGATACAGCAAAGGTCGAGCAGGAGATGAATCTTCTGTTGCAGGCAGCTGCGATGGCACCGACCACAGCACCGGTAACCCCAGAGCCGAATGATCCATGTCCATGTGGATCAGGTAAGCCGTATAAGGCTTGCCATCGTGGCCGGCCACTTCCTGCCGCTGAGTAAGCGAATTGGGGACCCACCCGGGTCCCCAAAGTCTTTTTGGAGTCAGTAATGTCCCCTAACAATCAGGATGATACTCACGGCACAGCGCCCTCTGGGAATGAAAGTGATGAAGTCGTGTTCGTCCCGGATGCACCGAGTGGCCTGCCGGTTTACTTCGGTGGAAATGTCCGTGCCGAAGTACTTCATTCGGAGTCTCACGAGAACAATGAGGCCACTAATGATGCGTCTGGGGTGGATAGCCCCGAAGACGCCGATACACCTCAGCCGATTGATGCAACAATTACGGCGGCAGACCCGGACAGGATTCTATCCGCGGCGGTCTCTGCGCCTGAAGACGCTATTGCAGCATTGCGGATTAGCCCAAGCTTTGGAATTTACAAAGAGCGTCTGGATGCGGCTCGGGTTGCGGTACGAGATGGTATTCGTAAAGCAAGCCATCCGGATGTCCTTCATGCACTGAACTGGGACATGCAGCAGCTGGATAAAGTTGCCGCCCTCCCGGAACTTGGTCAGGTTGCCGCCTGGCTTTGGGCTCGCCTGGTGTTTGGCCGCGGATTTGCGATCCTTGCCATTTTGACGGTGCTCGGAGGCATCGCTTGGTCAGTCTGGATTGTTGTGAGCAACCGCTAGCTTCCGGGCTGTGCTGATTACTGCTTCGTGTACAGGATGAATGTCGATGAAGATTGCAGTCATTGGACTAGGAGGGACGGGTTCCGCCGCGCTTCGGTTTCTAGCGGATGCTGGCCACGCTGTGACCGGGTACGAACGCTATGAAATCGGGCATCGGCGTGGGTCAAGCCACGGCAACTCCCGCATCATCCGGTACGCCTACTCTGATTCGCTTTACACAAACCTAATGACATCCGCCTTTCCACTTTGGGAAACGCTTTGTGAGAAGACGGGGCATGACCTGTTGGTTAAGTGCGGGGGTGTTACGTTTGCTCCAGAGGGTCATCCAGAGCTGGAAGCCACAATCGCGGCTTTGTCGGGTGCGGGTGTTGCCCATACTGTGATGCCCGCAAGGGATGCGATGCTGCGTTTTCCGGCATTTCGCTTTTCGGATGATGAGATAGTTGCCTTCCACGCGGATGCGGGATTTCTTCGAAGCGGTGAGGTTGTTGAAACGCAGGTAGCGCTTGCCATCAATGCGGGAGCTGAAATCAGAGCGGGTGTCGAGGTTGTGGATGTACGGGATTCGGTGTCCGGTGTTTACGTACGAACAGCATGTGGAGATTGCAGCGTTTACGACAAAGTAGTCATCACGGGTGGCGCTTACTTACCGGGGTTATTCCCCGAAATGGGGTTACCACTTTGCGTCACCCGTCAGCAGATTACCTATGTGGGCTTGGATACATCCGTGAAGGCTGTGTGTAGTCCAGAGCGGATGCCGGTTTGGATTGATGCAGCGACGTATTGGTATGGCTTTCCGATAGATGGCCGTGTGGATGGTGTGAAAGTCGCGAGGCACCACCCGGGGACTGAGGTTGACCCAATCATCGATGACCGTACCACTAATGGAAGCGACGACGATGCAGCGGTACGGATGGCGGAGAAGCGTATCGGCGGCGCTACGGGCAGTGTCGTCCACTCCGAGGTCTGTCTCTACACGAACACACCAAACGAGGACTTCATCTTCGACACTGCACCGGATATGCACCGAGTCTTACTGGTGAGTGGTTGCAGCGGACATGGGTTTAAGTTCACGGTTTTACTTGGTAAGGCAGCGAGTGACTGGGCGACATCCGGGGAGTTTTACCATGGGCTAGCGGATGAACGATTTCGCCTTCCAAGAGACCTCAAGTGACGACTCCGATACAACAAGGCTACTCTGGTAAGTCGCTGTCAGCCAAGCTTGGATTGCGCAGTGGGTTAAAGGTTACCTTTATTGGTCTGCCTCCCGAAATATTGCCATTGCTTTGGGATGTTTGGTCATCCCTTCAGGTAGTCCCTATCGAGGAAGCCGAATATGTCCACATCTTCAGCGTCGATGGAAATGTCATCAAGGACTTGGCAGCGGTTCTAAGGCCGCAATTTACGGGAAGCGAGGTTCTCTGGATTTCATGGCCAAAGAAATCCAGTGGTGTGTTGACTGACATCACAGAAGACCGCGTGCGGGAATGGATTCTGCCAATCGGGTTGGTGGATGTAAAGGTTTGTGCGGTGGATGCGACGTGGTCGGCCCTGAAATTTGTGCTTCGGAAAGAGCTCCGGACAGTGCGCTGATACCGGATTAGGGTAGGGACAGTGGTACTACGTACGGTTTGCATGATATTCTTTTTCGCACCCGTTTAGTGTAAGGATGTCCCGTCTTAGCTCAGCTGGACAGAGCAGGCCCGTCCTAAGGGCAAGGTCGGGGGTTCGAATCCCTCAGACGGGGTGCCTTGTGCGTGCAGCTTAGACCCCTGCATGTGTTTATACGGAGAGGTCGCATAGTGGTCTAGTGCGTCCGCCTCGAAAGCGGAAGTAGTGCAAGCTACCGTGGGTTCGAATCCCACCCTCTCCGTAGTTCCCCATAGGCTAAAATGGCTATTGCGGCAGGCTGGAATGGGGTTTTTTATATATGGATTTTTCAATTTTATATATGGATGGTTTTTGACTATCTCAGACTTGTAGTCATTTTTTTGAATAATACGCCGATTGCTTGTTTTGGCACTTTTCGTGGTCGGCATGATTAGTTGCCATACATCAATCTCTTAGTACTGGCTAATAATGAGGGCAGAAGCGCTTTATATTCAATAAACGAGATGGGATGTTAAGATTTGTTCATCCGTGCCGTGTCGCTATTTAAGTAAAAACACCGGGTGGTAAACCTGGTGTTTTTTAGATTGGTTGTTCTCCCCACCGTTTGAAGTTTCCTTACCGTGGTCAGGAGAGCGCTTTATTAGTGGCACGTCGCACCTCCGGTGATTATCAAATCACTTCAAGAATTCTGGGTCAAGTCATCGCATCGGATTACTTTCGAGGCATTGGTCGACAGGATCGCAGTACTTTCGCTGGTGCCTTACACTCTAAACGAATGAAGCCAACTTGAACCTTGATTACAGCTTCAGGCTCTTTCAAAACTACCGTGACAGAAGGCAGTATTTTAGTGTTTCGCTCACCGCAAATTTTTAGACCACCTTCAACCGTAATGGACGATATTGCTTGACCATGGAAATGCATCTCACTCCCACTGTCAAAGTCATATTCGAAACAGTTTTCTTCCCCAACATTTCCAATCACAATATGTTTTGGAGCTGGACTGATAACCCCTTCCAGTTCGTAAATGCCCCTATTTAGTGATTCCAACTTAGCGACATCAATATAGGTCGATGACTGCTTACCGTCCGACGTAAGGAAAAAGTTGATTGCAGCTCCCATGTTTTCGCTCTTCACTTTTGGAAAAACGTCTTGACCACGAACCTCCATTCGAGACACCTCAATGAAGTTTGGTTTGGGCTTCTTAGCGTCCATTTCGATTAGCCTCCAGAATCTCACTGTGTGGCTCTAGTTCGTCAGGGTGGTTAAGTGAGGTAGCACTTTCAGAATGACCTTGAATATTGCGGTGATGAACAAGATGTGCTGTGGAAGCAAAGAGTTCTGTATCAAATGCTAACTGATTGGGACTCTTGAAATCCCTACGAATCCGTGTATTCATATTATTAACTTTCTGTGTTTGAGGGTTAGCGAAATCCAGGTCAAAGTTTGGTCGCAGCGACCTG